>ERZ807355.41-NODE-41-length-10708-cov-5.055290_pt1 | contig 10708 bp, 18 predicted proteins | sample MGYA00520898_ERZ807355 | MGnify/ENA primary metagenome ERZ807355 (study PRJEB31431, sample SAMN03801317) | freshwater metagenome | biome: Freshwater; feature: Lake; material: Water | place: Canada:St Catharines | collected 2012-08-12 | depth 1 m m ... | reverse complement strand
AGATAATATAGAGACTTTTTGAAAGGAAGAGAATGTCTGCAACTTTACACAATTTGGAAAAGGCTTTGGCTGGTGAGTCAATGGCCCACGTTAAGTATCGCTACTTTGCAAAGATCGCTCGTGAAGAGGGTTTTGAAGACGTAGCAAAACATTTTGAAGAAACTGCTAATCAAGAGATCAAGCATGCTTGGGGTCACTTGGAATTGTTGATAGGTAAGCCAACAACGAAAGAGTGTTTGCAAAAAGCAATCGAAGGTGAAACATATGAGTTTACTACAATGTATCCTGAATTTAAAAATCAAGCATACGGTGAAGGCTTATCTTATGCAAGTAAAGAGTTTCAAGAACAAATCGATGAATCTAAAGAACATGCAGAGCAATTCAAGAAGGTCTTAGCTTTAGCAGAAAAACGTTTTGCAGCTTTGAAGAAAGTTGAAGAACGTCACGCTGCTGCATACACAAAAGTATTGGAGGCACTATAATGTCTGAAAAGGTTTACGTTTGTATTGTTTGTGGCCACACGCTTTCAGAAGCTGATTGGCTTAGCTTACCTGATGAAGTTAACTGTCCTGAGTGTGGTGTGTCAAAAAGTGACTACGTGTTGATGGAATGATATAAATACCTACATCTCACTCGGGATGGGAACTAGGCTGGTACCCTAGTTAAAACTACCACTAATGCCTTCGGGGTTAGTTTTTTTATTTAACTCGCTTAACAAGGAGCAATTATGCTATTTTACGCAAACATGGCTATCGATGCCATTCAATCAGGAAAAACTTCCTGGCTTAATCAATTCGTCCAAGACGAATCTGTAAAAAAACCTCTCCAACAATTTGTAGATGCACAAACTTTGTTTACTAAACAAATTGCCAAAACATATTGGGACGTGACTGGTGCCGCAGCAGAAACTTTAGTTTCAAAAGTGTTTACAGCTAAGTGATTGGAGATATATTATGACTACTATTTTTTCTGTACCTGCTTTCAAAGACATGGATAAGTTCTTTGTTGGATTTGACGATCAATTTAATCGTCTTGCAAGACTACATGATGATGTGACTAAGAACATTCCTAACTATCCACCCTACAACATTAAAAAGACTGGTGACACAACTTATGTAATTGAGTTGGCAGTTGCTGGTTTTGCTAAGCAAGACATTGAGATTGAGCTTGCTGATAGTAAGATGGTTATTAAAGGCAATGTTCAAAATGGTGAGCAAGATGATAACTTTCTGTTCAAAGGAATTGCAAACCGTGCATTTACTCGCACATTTGCATTAGAAGATCAAATCGAAGTAAAGAATGCAGAGATGTTCAATGGTATGCTTCAAGTGTTTTTGGAAAGAATTATTCCTGAGCACAAGAAACCAAAGAAAATTGAAGTAAAGGAAACTGGTGCTAAGAAGTCTAAAGCTACCAGACCAATGGGTGAGTTGCTTCTCGAAGAAGACGAACGTAACCTGTAAACCAAGCAGCCAGCATCCACAAGGTGCTGGCTATTATTTTGTTCAAAAGACATATGGGTAGAAACATGCACGAATTAGAAGCACTAGGCGGAGTACATGCTCCGAAATTATCTGATTTTTGGACTTGGGTGAATAATGCCTTCACTCCATCGTACAAAAATGAGATTGAAGCATATCTTTCTGAAAGTACTGATCTCTTTGATCTAGAAAAAAGACAAGAGAGCTTAGTTAGAAGAGGTATGATATGAAACTATTAAAAAGATTTGTTGACTTGATGATTGAAATGGGTGAAGCTAGAGCTCGTCATTTAAAAAAGCATCCTCATTTAATGAGATGGTATTAATTTAAGGAAAATTTATGTCTTATATCATGGGTATCCAGTTAGTTAATGGTACAGATTTGATTGGTTCAATTACTGGTCTTGATGACCATACTGATTTTATTACTATTGAAGATCCAGCACAAGTTGCTATGATGCCAAGCCAGGGTGGTGCTCCAAACTCTATGAGTATTGGATTACTTCCTTGGATTCCATTTAGCGAAGAAAGCAAATTCAAAATTAAAAAGGATAAAATTGTTACATCCTTCACACCTTCTGTTGACTTGATTAACAATTATAATCGGATTTTTGGATCAGGAATCCAAATTGCATCTTCATTTAAGTAAGTAGATTTATTCTATTGGTTGTGGTACAATACCCCTTCATTACAAGGGTTACATGAATTTTTATACGAATATCCACATTCGCGGCAATGAGGTATTGCTTAGGGGTGTAGAAGATGGTGAGAAGATCCAACTTGCTGTTCCTTATAAGCCATACCTCTTCGTCCCTTCACACGACAGCAACACACCATACAAGACCCTGAAAGGTCAACCAGTCAAGCGTATCGATTTTGAATCGATGCGTGAGGCTCGTGATTACGTTAACCGTTACAAAGAAGTTAACAACTTTCCCATCTATGGTTTGACTAACTTTGGCTATACGTTCATCAACGACAAGTACAAAGGCGAGATTCAATATGATGTCACGAAGATCTCTGTAGTTACAATCGATATTGAGACCGCCTCTGATGACGGATTCCCAGATATCGAAACAGCAAACAAACTGATCACTGCCATCACACTCCGTAAGAATGACCAAGTGGTTTCATTTGGACTGAATCCTTACGAACCAGAGCTACCAAACGTTAAGTACTTCCACTGTGAGAGTGAAGCTCATATGTTGGAGCAGTTCATCCAAGTATGGTGTTCCAAACAGTTTAGCCCTGACATCATTACAGGATGGAACGTTGAGTTCTTCGACATGCCGTACATTGTTAACCGCATCCGTCGTGTACTCGGTGACTACAGTGTTAAGAAGTTGTCTCCATGGGGAATTATGAGCTCACGTGAGTTCGAGATTATGGGTAAGACCTATAACCTCGAGCAACCTGTTGGCATTACGATTCTCGATTACATGGCTCTGTATAAGAAGTTTTCCTTCTCGCAGCAAGAGAGTTTCAAGCTCGACCATATTGCATTCATTGAATTGGGTGAGCGTAAGTTAGACTTTACTGAGCTTGGGTTTGAGACGCTAGACGACTTCTACAAAGGCGACTTTCGCAACTACATGAACTATAACATCCGAGATGTGGACTTGGTGTATCGTTTGGATCAGAAACTGAAACTGATCGAGCAAGTGTTTGCAATTGCATACGACGGCAAAGTTAACTACATCGACACTCTTGCTACTGTGCGTATGTGGGATACAATCATTCACAACTACCTAATGGAAAAGAACATTGTGGTAGAGAATCCTAAAGTGATTGATAAGCAACGCCAGATCGAAGGTGCTTATGTTAAGGATCCTCAAGTTGGTAAACATAACTGGGTCGTCTCTTTTGACTTGAACAGTCTGTATCCTCACTTGATCATGCAATACAACATCAGTCCCGAAACATTGACAGGACAGTATGCTCGTTTTGCAAATAGTGAACGGTTTGATGATGATGGTACGTTGGTTGATTACAAAGTAACAGATTCCATTGGAATGATTATTGAAGAAAAGGTTCTTGATGATCTTTCAATTCGTAATCAGCTGACTCAACAGAACGTAACGATCACTCCTACTGGTTGTATGTTTGATCGTGACTATCAGGGTTTCTTGCCTAAGCTGATGGAGACGATGTACAACGATCGTTCTGCTTGGAAGAAGCGAATGATCGAAGCCAAAAAGAAGTATGAGCTGACACCTACTGAAGAACTAGCTAACGAAGTTGCACGCTGTCACAACATGCAGCTTGCAAAGAAGATTCAGCTGAATAGTGCTTACGGTGCTTTATCAAACGTTTACTTTCGTTGGTTTGATCCTCGTCTTGCAGAGTCGATCACTAAGGCTGGCCAGTTATCCATTCGTTGGATGGAGAAGAAGATGAACGAACACCTCAACAAGCTGTTCAAGTCTACTGGAGAAGACTATGTGATTGCTTGTGATACTGACTCAATGTACATTCGGTTTGAGAGGTTGGTTGACATGGTGTTCAAGGATCAGACAGATCATGAAAAGATTGTTAACTTCTTGGACAAGGCTTGTGAAGAAAAGTTTGAACCGTTCATCGATAAGTGTTATGAGGAGCTTGCTGTCCATGTTAATGCTTACGAACAAAAGATGAAGATGAAGCGTGAAGCAATTGCCAACAAAGGTATTTGGACAGCAAAGAAGCACTACATCTTAAATGTGTACAACAACGAGGGTGTTTCATATAAGGAGCCTAAGCTGAAGATGCAAGGGATTGAAGCTGTAAGAAGTTCTACGCCCTCTGCATGCCGCGAGTACATTAAGAAAGCTCTTGGTGTGATTATGAATGGTACACAAGAAGAACTAATATCTTACATCGAAAAGAGTAGGATTGATTTCAAGAAGAAACCTTTTGAAGAAGTTGCATTCCCTCGAAGTGTAAGAGGTCTGAGTAAGTACTACGATTCAAAGAATGGTTATAAGAAAGCTTCTAGGGCTGGTGTTCCTATTCACGTTAGAGCTGCTCTTGTTCACAATCACTTAATCAAAACCAAGAAGCTAGATAGTACTGTTGGTCCGATATATGAAGGTGAGAAGATTAAGTTTGCTTACCTAACTATGCCTAATCCTGTCCATGAAAATGTGTTTGCGACAACAGGAGCTTTACCAAAGCAGTTTGGACTTGAAAGATTCATTGACCACGAAACGCAGTTCGACAAAGCATTCGTCGAACCAATTAGAACAATTGTCAATGTGATGGGTTGGACCACGGAAAAGTCTAGCTCAACATTGGATGACTTTTTTGGAGACTAAGATGGATTTAAACGAAGAAGATGACTTTGGCTTCTCTGCAATAAGTGAAGATGAGCTCAAGAAGTATGAGTATGAACTTAAAGCAGCTGTTGACGAGACCACTACAACAGCTGTAGAATTAGAAGATAGATTGGCCAAGTTGTATGCAGCAATCATTCCTTTGCTAAACAATCTAGAAAAGAATCCAGACAAGGAATATATTCTTTGGCCTGGACGTGACAAGAAGATCAAACAATTTAAAAACAAACTTAAAAATATCTACGAAGGTAAATCATGAGTGACTTTGAAGTACATCCAATTGGTACGGCAGAAGAGGTTCGTTTGTCGAGAGCGCTTGCTAACGAGATAACTCAAATTACACACCAGTATGGTGGAGTAGTTCCGCACAATGTAATTAATGCTTATAATAAGCTATTGGATCATTACACTAAACAAATACAATCCGAAGTAATGTAATATGCTGAGTCATGAAGAATATAAAAACATTTTGTTACAAACAGTATCGCAGGAGATCATTGATGCTGACGTAGCAAGATTCTTTGGTGATGTTCCTATAGTGAGTAACATTAACACTGCTTTGTTTATGAAGTGCTTTGAACACAACCCTCTCAAAGATGGTCTTGTTGTAGAGTTTGGAGTTTACAGTGGTAGATCTACGGTGGAATTAAAAAACATTTTCCAAACAACTACTCATGCATTTGATTCCTTTTTAGGATTACCTGAAGATGATGGACATTTCTTAAAAGGTCAGTTCAATTTGGATGGTAAAATTCCTTCTCTATTGGTTGACGACCCTAACATTGAAGTTTGGCCAGGTTGGTTCAGTGAATCGATTCCACTTTTTGCTGAGAAGCATAAAGAACATCTGAGGATGGTTAGTGTAGATTGTGACACATACATTGGAGCCAAAGATATCTTTACGTTGTTGAAGGACCGATTTGTTAGCGGCACAACCATTTACTTTGATGAGATGGGTTATTACTACGGATGGGAGATCAGAGAGTATAGGGCCTTCCTTGAGTTTATTCAAGAGACTGGATTCGATTATAAGTACATTGGAAAATCAGACAATGAAGAAAGATGTGCGGTAATTTTATTGTGAATGTGGGGTAATTAATGAGTGATTTTTTAAAAGCGTTAGTCAAAGATCTTAAAGACGATAATACTTCTATTCTGGAAGATGGTGAGTCTTCTGCAGAGTTTAGTGGTTGCATTGATACTGGTTCGTTTGCGTTGAACGCTGTTCTATCTGGAAGCTTGTACGGTGGTGTTCCTAATAACAAGATCACTGCATTTGCTGGTGAGTCTGCAACTGGTAAGACGTTCTTCGTACTAGGGGTTGTTAAACAGTTCCTACAAGACAATCCTACCGGTGGGGTGATCTATTATGATACTGAGGCTGCTGTTACTAGAGACATGATGTCAACTCGTGGCATTGATCCTAAGCGAGTTATTATTGCTGAGCCTGATACAATTCAGAAATTCCGTACTCATGCCTTAAAGGTAATTGAGTCATATGAAAAGGCACCAAAGGACACTCGTCCTCCAATGCTGATGGTACTAGATAGTCTTGGTCTGTTGTCGACATCGAAAGAAGTTGAAGACTCCACTGAAGGCAAAGATGTTCGCGACATGACTAAGTCCCAATTAATCAAGGGAGCTTTCCGTGTCCTTACTTTGAAGCTAGCACAAGTTGGTATTCCAATGCTAGTAACAAATCACGTGTATGAAGTCATTGGTTCTTATGTACCTACAAAGGAGATGGGTGGTGGTTCAGGTCTCAAATATGCAGCTAGCACGATTGCTTTTCTCGGAAAGAAAAAGGAAAAAGATGGAGATGGAGATGTTGTTGGGAACATCATCAAAATCAAAATGCAAAAGTCTCGATTCACCAAAGAGCATAGTCAAGTCGAAGTGTTACTTACTTTCAACAAAGGGCTCGATCGGTACTATGGTCTTTTAGAGATCGCGGAGAAGTACGGTATCTTCAAAAAGGTATCAACAAGGTATGAATTACCAGATGGTAAGACTGCGTTTGGCAAACAAATTAACAGTGATCCAGAAAAGTATTATACTACAGAAGTAATGGAGCAACTTGAAATTGCAGTTGCTAAAGAATACAAATACGGAATGATCAATGATCAATGATAACGTCAGACAAGTGTTGGCTGGTATCCCATCTGCGTGGGGGGATGGAAACATCCAGGGCCACGTATTATTTGTTGACTGGCTCATCAACGAGATGCAACCAAAGGTTACAGTGGATCTGGGGATTGATTATGGTTACTCATTGATCGCTTTTGCTCATAACAATCCAGGCAAAGTGTATGGGATCGATGGGTTTGAAGGTGATGAGTGGACTGGTACCAGGAACACTTATGATCAAGTCAGTGATCATATTAGAAACCTTCAATTTAATAATGTAACTTTAATTAAAGGTTTCTTTGATGATGTAGTTGAGACTTGGGACACTGAAATTGATCTACTCCATATTGATGGATTTCATTCTTACGAAGCTGTTAAGAATGACTTTGAGAAGTGGTCAGGATTTGTTCCTGACACTGGTGTGATCTTATTCCATGATGTTGATAGTCACGATGCACGGTTTGGTGTCAAGCAGTTCTTCCAAGAATTGGATATGCCTAAGCATGAGTTGTCAGGGTTTCAAGGTTTGGGTATAGTTTCAAATAACAATAAACTAATGAAGAAGATTAAAGAATATAGACCATGATTGAACAAAGTATTCTCTCCAATTTAATTAACAATGAGCAATACTTCCGCAAATCAATTCCTTTTCTTAAGCAAGACTATTTTCAAGACCGATCACATAAGCTAGCTTTCAAGTTGATTGATGACTATGTAAGAAAGTATTCATCGCAACCTACTACTAAAGCTCTTGTTATTGATCTTGAGGGTGAACCCCTTAATCAAGAAGAGATTGATAATGTAAGGACGCTGATCAACAACTTTGATGTTGAGCCGATCAAAGATAATGAATGGCTACTTGATCAGACTGAGAAGTTTTGCCAAGACAAAGCAATCTACAATGCTATCATGAGTAGCATTACTATCTTGGATGGTAAGACTGATAAGACTAAGAATGCTATTCCTCAAATATTATCTGATGCGTTGGCTGTATCTTTTGATACAAATATTGGCCACGACTTTTTAGAAGATGCAGAATCACGTTATGAATTTTATCACAAGAAAGAGCAAAGAATTCCTTTCGACCTTGAGTACTTTAATAAGATTACAAAAGGCGGCGTCCCTAATAAGACTCTCAATATTGCACTTGCTGGTACTGGTGTTGGTAAGTCTTTGTTCATGTGTCATTGTGCAGCAGCAAATCTCACAAGGGGGAATAATGTTCTTTACATTACGCTAGAGATGTCGGAGGAGAAGATTGCAGAACGTATTGATGCTAACCTTCTCAACGTGACGGTCGATGAGCTTGCTATGCTTCCTAAGGATGCTTATGATAAGAAGATCGAACGGGTAAGAGGTAAGACTACAGGTAAACTAATCATTAAAGAATACCCAACAGCGACAGCTGGTTCTGCTAACTTCAGACATCTGTTCAACGAGCTGAAGATTAAGAAGGGGTTTACACCTGATATTGTTTACATTGACTATTTGAATATTTGTAATTCTTCTAGGATGAAACAAGGTGGCAGCGTTAACAGTTACACATATATTAAGGCGATTGCGGAGGAGCTTCGTGGTTTGGCGGTCGAGCAGAATGTACCGATTATCTCGGCGACTCAGACTACTCGTTCTGGATTCACAAATACAGACCTTGGACTCGAAGATACAAGCGAGTCGTTCGGACTGCCAGCAACAGCAGACTTCATGTTCGCACTCATCAGCTCAGAAGAACTCCAAGACTTGAACCAGATGATGGTCAAGCAGTTGAAGAATCGTTATAGCGATCCATCAACCAATAGGAAGTTTGTAATTGGTGTAGACCGTCCTAAGATGAAGCTTTATGATGTTGAGCAGAAAGCTCAAGCTGATCTTGCAGATGATAAGAAGGATGACGATGATACACCTTTGTTTGATAGATCAAAGAACTCAAAGTTTGATAAGAACTTGTTTAAAGCATTTAGTTAATGTCTAACTTTATTTTTGCAAGTTTATTTTTTATCATTATTTTTCCATTGGCTGTGTTTTTGAATACACTGTTAGTTTTGTATGAGTACTGTATATTCTTGTTCCACCTTCCCATAAATATTTACAAATTATGTTTAGAAGTTGTAGTAACAATAAAGACACGCCATGGTTCTGATATTCAATGACAAATTTAGCGAACAACTTCAACAAGAGGTCTGCGATGCAGTTAACTTCTTTTCTGATCAACTCTTCTCCACTAAACTCTGCAAGCACATAGTCATCGAGCTTGAATTGAAAAGTCACTTCAAGGATCATGGTGATTGTGAAGTATTAGAGTACAACTCCCAACGCAAGCCTAGATCGTTTAAGATTCGTCTTCGAAAGAAGAAGAGTCATAAATCTTTAATTAAAACTCTTGCACATGAACTTGTCCACGTTAAGCAATTTGCTTTAGGTGAGATGTCTGAGTTCCATGATCGTTGGAGAGATGGTGTTGACCATAAGGATACTGAATACTTTGATCTTCCTTGGGAAATAGAAGCAAGGATGATGGAGCACGTTTTGTATGATAAGTATAAGAATAGTGGGTTGCCTAAAAGGCAGGACACTGTTATAATAGAAGATAATATGCGGGGTTCGTATAGTGGTAATACCTTAGCCTTCCAAGCTAAAGCTGACAGTTCGATTCTGTTACCCCGCTCCAATCAGGAGTATCATGGAGTTAGTCTTTCTAGTGATGTTTGTTCTAGTAATGCTTTACAAGAACAGTAGCCAATCATTACAACAAGAAGAGTTGGATGATGAGGAAGAAATTTCTGCTGTGTTAATCAAAGTAGAAAAGTATGACGATCAAATATATTTTTGGGATAAGGAGACCGGAGACTTTCTTATCCAAGGCAGAGATATGAATGAAATTGTTGCTAAGGCCAAAAAGTATTTCCCTGAGCAATACTTTTGTATTGAACAAGAAGATGTTGAAAAGTATAATTTGAAAGTAGAAGAAACTACCGTTTGATCATCGCGCTGGTAGCTCAATGGTCAGAGCAGCGGACTCATAATCCGTTGGTTAGGGGTTCAAGTCCCTTCCGGCGTACCATATAATAAAGCAGTATCATGAAATTTGATCTTGAAGAAATAAAAACATTTATCGATGCACAGTCACCTGAAACCAAAATATACATTGGTTGTGACTCCGAACGCTTCAAGAACAAGGGTCAGTGGTATGCTTACTACACATTAGTGATTGTCGTTCACATTGACGGCAATCATGGCTGTAAAATATTTGGTGAAGTTCAAACAGAAAAAGATTACGATCAAAAAGCAAGTAAGCCATCGTTCCGTTTAATGAATGAGGTGTTCAAGATTTCAGAGTTGTATTTGAAACTTGCAGATGTGATTGCTGATCGTGAGTTTGAAGTTCACTTAGACATTAACCCTAAAGAAGAACACAACAGTAGCGTAGTGTTGTCTCAAGCTGTTGGTTACATTAAAGGTACTTGCAACGTCACACCTTTAGTTAAACCAAACGCTTTTGCAGCAAGCTATGCAGCTGACCGTTTGAGAGATTTGAGAGCAGCATGATATACATTGTAGACATTGATAACACAATCTGCATTACTAAACCAGATAAGTTTGGCAACCATGACTATGAAAACTCAACCCCAATCCAAGAACGAATTGATTATGTCAACAAGCTCTGGGAACAGGGTCATGTGATTCATTATTGGACCGCTCGTGGATCATCTTCAGGTATTGATTGGTTGGAGTTGACCCAGTCTCAGCTATTCAAGTGGGGTTGCAAATACCATACAGTTAAATGTGGTAA
>ERZ807355.40-NODE-40-length-10756-cov-3.296701_pt1 | contig 10756 bp, 4 predicted proteins | sample MGYA00520898_ERZ807355 | MGnify/ENA primary metagenome ERZ807355 (study PRJEB31431, sample SAMN03801317) | freshwater metagenome | biome: Freshwater; feature: Lake; material: Water | place: Canada:St Catharines | collected 2012-08-12 | depth 1 m m ... | reverse complement strand
GTGGAGCATTGCAGAGTTGGGATCAGTATCACGTAAGTATATTGTTGGAGATCCGCCGCGAAGAACAAATGTTCCACCATCCCAACGCACATTGGTGTCATTGCTATCATAGAAGATTGGTGCACGGAAATCAGCAAGAGCAGTTACCGTACCGGATCCACTTACTTGCAAGCAGTTATTAGACGCAGACCAACCACCAATGCGGAATATGTTATCAGTTCCGAGTCCCATATTGATAGCGTAAGCCCCGGCACGGTGGAATGACATAACAGCAACCGTCGAGGTGTTACCTCTTGCGGAAAAAGAACCGGTGTCATTGGCGACATTCACATCAGTTGATGCACTAGTTCGTCCAGTAATAAGACCACCGGGGTCCATTGAAATGCCACCAATCATATACAATGTGCTTAGCACCGAGTTTCCGTTAGGGTCAGTGTAATAGCCGGTGTTATCACTATCGTAGAAGATTGGTGAACGCATAGACCCATATGCAACAGTATAACCGCCTGACGGATTCAGCAGGATTTGATATGCGGTTGCCGTACCATCAGTTCTTTGTGACTGTATCCACGTGTCGCCTGTTGAACCATTTTGGCCCATAAGGAGACCATAAGCTGTATCACTATTGGTAAAATAGGCCGTGCCAGATGCTGTACCTAAAGTCGGTGATGCTACAGCGGTCGTGCCCGTAACCTGGAACGATATCTTTGGACTTGTAGCATTCTCACCAATACCGGTTCTTTTGTTAGCAACATCGTAGGTATAAGGGACATGTGGAGAAACAATAGCGCTTGCAGCACCGTTTGCAGCGGCGTAGATTTGCAGTTTGCTTGAACCATCATTTCTCAAAGCAAACCCGGGCCCTGTGTTTCTAAGCGTCCAGTTTGGGGATGCGGTATTATACCATATATTAAATGTAAGTGATGAAACAGCGGCGTCAAGGTAAACGTCACCCGCCGATCGAATATTAGATGTATCGGTCGTAGATGCTGTAGGACCAGCTAAAAGTTTATTGAAGACAGAAGTACTTGCTGGATCGGCATAATAAGCAGTATTATCACTGTCTTTAAAAATTGGTGCACGCATTTCTGTTGTAGCAGATGCAAAACCAGTAATAGTGGTATTACCAGCTGCTAATGTAGTAATACCTGAAGCAGCACCAGCAATTGTCAGTGAGGATCCGCCCTGAATACTAGTGCTTACATTAGCAAAGCCAGTAATCGTTGTATTACCAGCAGCGAGTGTGCCACCAAGAAACGTTGTACCATTAACAGATAATTTGGTTGTTGGCGCTGAATTACCAATTCCGGTGTTTCCGTTAGTATCTACCCGGATCCGTTCTGAACCGCCACTGTAAAACGTCATAGGAAGGTAAGTGCCGGTTCCGTTGATAGCACTACGAAAAGACGTTTCAGTCGAATTAATAACCATCGATAACCGGCTAGTATTGGTCGGGTCAGGGTTATTCATCACAGATACTGCTGCGGTGGTAGATGTTCCATTTGGAATAAATCCGGCATTCATATTGCCGTTGGTAGTTGAGGTTTGAAACAACAAACGAGAGGCTTCTGTTGCATTGCTAAAGTCACCAAGAATACGGTGCCCTGTGCCGCTAAAGTTAACATTAGCAGCGAGTGTTGCAATGCCACCTACCTGTAGAGTAGATGATACGTTGGCAAAGCCAGTAATTGTTGTATTGCCAGCAGCTAGGGTCGTAGATACGTTAGCAAAGCCAGTAATAGTCGTATTGCCAGCAGCTAGGGTCGTAGATACGTTAGCAAAGCCAGTAATCGTTGTATTGCCAGCGGCTAGGGTAGTAATACCAGACGCCGCGCCAGCAGCTACAAGAGATGAAATAGCAAGTGGTTGAGAGTTTGTCGTCCAGCGATCGTTCGACTCATCCCAGATAAACTGTACATTGGCAGATGTACCACGCATGATTTCAATACCAGCATTCTCTGTGGGAGGGTTAGCTCCTAGATCACCATTGAGAGTAATGATATTATCACCAACATCTAACGTTGTAGTATTGACATATGTTCTTGTGCCAGAAACAGTCAGGTTACCTGTTAGTGCAAGGTCTGTAATTGATAGTGCTGAGTTGACATGAATACCAGATGTGTTAACAGTCAGAGTCGGCCCCGTTACAACACCGATAGTAGCGGCACCACCTTCGGAAGCAGATGATCCAGAAATACCATTAGCATTTGTAATTGTGGCTACATAGTTACCTGACGTGTTTGCGCCGAGCGCCACATCCCCTGTTAGTTGTGAAGTAGCGATCGACAGAGCCGCCGCATTAACATAAACACCCGATGTATTAGAAACAACAGTGCCGTTACCAGCAACAACATGCACACCAGTTGAGTTAGAAGCAATACCGATCCCAGCAACTACTGCAATTGTGGCTGCACCACCCTCTGTTGACGAAGATCCAGAAATACCATTACCGGCAGTAATTGTGGCCACATAGTTGCCTGAAGTATTTGCACCTAGTGCAACGTCTCCAGTCAGTTGAGATGTGGCTACAGAAAGGTTAGCAGTATTAACATGAATACCGGATGTATTGACAGTCAGTGTGGAACCCGATACAACGCCAATTGTACCAGTCGTCGTAATAGGTCCACCGGAAAGTCCATTCGCAGTTGCAACAGATGTCACACCTTGGTCGTCTGTTGACCAATATGTGGCAGTTCCGTTGCTGTGAAGTGTTTCGCCTGCAGATCCAATTAGGCCATTGGCAATAAGGCCTTTTACACTAATAGGATTGAAGAAATGCTTTGTATCTTTAGCCATTTGTTAACTCAATCAATATGGTGTTACTTGTGCGGATAGGAACGTAGCTGAACTCAGACGGAATAGTCTCGAAGTCAAGCGTGGATACTTCTGTATAATACGTGTCGGCCGACAGAACAGCCGAGGCTCCGTTGTAGCTGTATATAATACTGTTTGGAGTATATGCATACGCTAGCCTGTTTGTCGGTTGCTGAGGTCCACAGTTTACGGTGTTTATGAAAACATTATTGGAAGCATCTACAAAGACTCTATTAGAGTTCATGACTGCAACGTTACTTCCTGCAGTGACGCTTGACCACTTGAAGTAGAATGTCCCGTTAGACTGGTTGTACGTCTCGAATGGATTGAACTGCTTGATGGAAGGTGTCCTGTATCTCAATTCTGTTCCGACAACGCCAAAGCCATAGGAAATATAGACAGTATTGGATGTAGCAGTGAAGTCAATATTGTATGTGGCTTCTGTAGTTGTCATTTCTTCGATAGCAATGTCTTCTGCTGATATCGTTGTGCCAACCGAGATAGCGGGGGATTGGCCTCGCGGAACTTGAACGAAGGGAGAAGGGACAAAGAACGCATTTGCAGTCACTCTATAGCGCTGACCAGGAACAACATCTAATTCAATGTACTGGCAATTTCTATGTTGACCTGATGACCGAATAGTGGTATAATCTCCAGTGGAGTCTTTCGAAGAATCATTGTATGCAACGAGACTGTTAGCGCTATACAGCTGGGCTCCTGTTGTTTTGGGTCCCAAAACATCCGCAGTCACATACGCGGAAGTGTTGCCAAAGAAGTTACTATTGGCCGCGCGGATCGTCATGTTGTTGGCAGATCCTTGGAAGTAGATTCCCACGCCTTCGGTGTGCCTGATGTTCTTTCCACTAACTGTGTGTTCGCTATAAAGGTTAGCAAGAGTGACAGTCTTTATCATTGTGAACGTGGTAGGGTGAACAGAAGGAGTGCACTTGATCTCACCAACATAGCTATTAATATTTGTGGTAATCTCATCCGGAACATTTCCACTGACTGACATAGCATCCTGGGTCTCTGATGTAGTAATGCCATCTGTAGTCACTACCATCTGGGACACAGAGGAGTCAGTCCTCGAGACTACATGAATGTCCAAGGTGATCATCTTCTCTGTGGCAAGATCGAAAGTATCGATCACCTGAGAGGTAGTGCCAGTTGATGTGTATACTACAGTTGTCATTAAGCCATGCTTCGTTACAGAGGTCTGGTCTATTTATTCGTATCAGAAGAACATGAAGAACTGGCCACCTGCAGAATATGCAACAGCTCCTGCTGCAAAGATCCATCCATACGATCCGCCGTTGGTACTATTGTCACCTGCATACCAATCTGAAAATAGATCATACACTCTAAGGAATGTAGGAATAATAAAGTTTACGTTTGCAAAAGTCGGTCCGGTAAAGATTAGCGTAGCTGGTGATGCAGCAGATGTTCCACTAATTGTTACAAGGTTACCCGCAGATCCGGAAACAGTAAATGCCCCTACTGTTTGCGTTGTACTACCTAAGCTAATTGTATATGCAACAGTTCTTGTACTAGCAATTTCTGTGAATGTATTATTGCCGGATATTGTGACAGTACTAGCAGGTATGCCTCCAATAGTGAATTTATTATAAGCTAGACCACCGCCGGTAAAGGCAGTAGTGCCATTTGCAGTGAAAATAATATTAGCTGTACCTTTATTAAATGTGAGACCGGTTGATGCCACGTTCCAAGGAGTAGTGACACCTGTTAATGTCCATAATCCAGATCCCATCGATAATGTTCTAGTGGCAGTACCGGTTGAAACAAATGCTGAACAAGTAACATTATAAGATACAGCATTGAATGTACCCGAAGTAAGTGTTATTGTTTGTAAGGTTGTTAAAGAATCAGCCAGTTGTACTGTTCCTGATACATTATTAATAGTAATGTTTGGGGCAAATGTTCTACCGTTAGATGTAATAGTCTGTGTGCCTCTGCCAGTAAATGTAATAGTACCAGTGCCTGTTATGGTTCCCGCAGTACCGGACGCCCAATCACCGTATATTAATGGCGTTTCTAGTCCTATTGCAAGTGTCATACCATTTGTTCTGGTAGACATATTAATGGTACCAATATGCCAGCTGGCATTCATAGTGATTGTATTTCCAGTTGTCAAACCAGTGTTTTCAATAATTACAGTGTCTTGAGCTAATGGAAAGTTATTAACATCCGGTGTGCCACCAGACGATGGTGCCCACGCTGTATCAGACCAGTTACCACCGGCCGATAAGTTCCAGTATACCGTCTTTGGAGTTGACATAGTAATACCACTATTACCACCGAGATCACCAAGTCTTGTACCAGATGCAGGTGCCGCTGCACCATCAATAGTGATGTCACGAAAATCACAATCAGTAGCAGAGAAAGCAGCGCAAGTCAGTGTTCTAGTTGTACCAATAGTATTTGACGTGACCGCTGTCCGCCTTGTTACGTTGGTTCCTGCAGAAAATGTCAGTGTGCCATTGATGGTTTGATTGGCTGGAATACTAATAGTTCTTACGCCCGTAGTAGTATTACCCGAAATCGTCAAATTGTTAAATGTATTTGCGCCGGTTATAGTTGGTGTTCCTGTTAAACTTACGTTGTAAAATGTTTGACCATTCCCATTAAAATTAAAGCTGCTTACGTTTAAATTAATTTGGGAAGTTCCGGCGTCAAAAGTAAAGGCAAAGGTATTGTTTAGCGCTGTACCGAAGTTTATTCCGGTACTAGAACCTGACATTGTAATAGTACTTGATCCAAGCGATAATGAGCGTGAGTTAGTATTATTCGATGCTATATTTGCAGTAGTTAACGCATAGTTTGCTGTGGAAAAAGATCCATTTGTTACAGTTAATCCAGCGTTACTACCTAAGTTTGTAGCACTACCTAAACTCCAGCTAGAACCCACTCCATTAATGGTAATGACAGCGGTATTTGCTGTCAGAGCAACACCGTTAGTTGTAAAAGTTTTACCTGGTGTCGATCCAGATAAAACAATACCACCAGACATATTACTACTCACCACTCCAGTAGCAGCAAATGTGACGTTATCATGAGCAATTAATGGGATACTGGTACTACTATTCAAAGTTAAATTGCCAGAAGCAGGTCCACCAATAGTCAAAATACCGCACCGAGCCGCAGCCGTTGAAATAGTAACAGTATAGGCTGTTGCGTTAGATGCACTATCAAAGATCACGGTATCGGCTGATGTAGGAACAGAAAAACCACCCGACCCGCCAGATGTATCAGACCAGTTTGTTGTGTTTGTTGCATCCCACGTGCCGGTACCACCTCTCCAGTATCTTGTTACAGGAGTTGGCGCCGCGGTTAAGATAATCCCGGCACCTGTTCCTGTACTGTTTGGTCCGGCGTAGAATTCGCCTGGGCTTGTTGTGGAAAAACCAATTGTACCCATTGCGAGGTAATTTACACCAGTAACTCTTTCGCCAGCAATAACATGGGATGTACCTGTGCCGGTAATGGTAACAACATTACCAACTGTTCCCGTAACTGACCATTTACCAAAAGTTTGGGTGGTACTACCCAATGCAATAGTATGAGCAACTGTTTTAGTACTTGCAAGTTCAGTGAACTGGTTGCCATCACTAAATGTAAGAGTTGATGTACCTGTAGTACCACCAATTGTCAGTTTATTGTATGAGAGCCCGCCGCCTTGAAAAGTTCTAGAACTTGTACCGGTATCAGAAAGAACAATGTTAGCACTGTCTTTATAAAAAACAAGATTGGTAGTAGTGGACAAGCCCCAAAGAGTACCTGTTGAACCTAGAGTCCAGATACCCGTTCCCATTCTTAAGGTCCTGGTATTGGAATTAGATGAACTAAAAGCGCCGGCCGTTACATTATACGTTACGGCATTAAAAGTGCCGCTAGTAAAAGTGAGTGTTCTTGATGAAGCAAGTATCAAAGCATCTGCAAGCTGTACAGTGCCTGTAATACCGTCAATACCGACTGGATTATTAAAAGTAACACCGTTACTTGTGATTGTCTGTGTGCCTCTTCCACGAAAAGCCATCTGCCCAGAATTTGAGATAGTAGTAACTCCAGTGCCAAATAACCAATTGCCATAATAAGATGCAGAAAAATTACTGGACCATTCCATTGCTGTTGTACGGCCAGACATATTTACTGTGCCAATGTTCCAATTCCGGTCAGTCGCAACTCTAGTAATGGCACCCGCATTATCAAATACAGCAGTGTCTTGTGCTAAGGGAAAGTTATTAATATCCGGTGTGCCACCAGACCCAGGCGCCCATGCCGTTGCGCTCCAATCTTGAGACCCTCCTCCAAGATTCCAGTATACAGTCTTAGCTGCTGGGAATGTGATACCACTATTACCACCACAGTCACCGGCTCTTGTTGGAGATGATCCAGCAGCAGCACCAGCAATTGTTATGTCACGGAAGTCGCAGTCGGTTGCAGACAGACTGTTGACTGTGAATGTGCGCGTAGTGCCAAGAGTATCTGAGAGCAGGAAGATGCGCCGTGTTGGGGTAGCGCCGGCGCAGGTCAAAGTGCCTGTAACAGTGGAGTTTCCGGAAAATATATACTGGAGACACGCTGCGCTTGATGGCGCAGTAAAAGATAAATTCCTGTAAGTGTTATTACCGGAAATTGTAGCAGTTATACCAGTACTACTGCCTGTAAATGACACATCATAAAAAGTGAATCCGCCGCCAGTCAGTTGTGTTCCAGTAGAGCCTGCTGAAAGCACAATTAATGATGTGCCGGCATTAAAAGTAAAATTTGTTCCACTGAAACTCACTGCCGACAATGTATTACTCAAAGTAACCGTACTTGATCCCAAATTGATGGTGCGAACATTAGAGCCACTAGTTCCAAGAGTGGATGCAGTGACGTTAAAGTTTTTGGTATCAAACGTGCCATTTGTGACAGTTAGTGTGTTTGAACCAATATTCAGTGCATCTACTAGTTCAACTATGCCACCAAACGAATTAATAGTAATGTTTGGTTGTATAGTTCTACCCGCAGAGGTGATAGTCTGAGTATTTCTACCACCAAATGTAATAGTAGATGTACTCCCTGATGTTGACACCGATGTACTAAGTTTTAAGTTCCCGTACAAGGTATGGGAGAGCGAAGTACCGAAAGAAAGTGTCATAGCAGTTGTTCTGCTAGATATATCAATTGTGCCAATAGCAAGGCTAATGTCAGCAGTAACTGTTGCTGAGGTGTTTAACCCTGTGTTTTCAATAATAGCTATGTCTTGTGGAAGAGGGAAGTTGTCTGTACTAACGCCACCACCTGACGATGCCGCCCAGGCGTTTGCTGTCCAGTTACCACCGGCCGACAAGTTCCAATATACGGTTTTAGGTGCACTGAATGTAATTCCAGAACAACCTGTTTGGTTACCTATACGTGTTCCAGAAATAGGAGATGCAGTACCAGTTACTCTAAGATCACGGAAGTCGGCATCTGTTAATGATGGAGTTGCATTAATGGCTAAATCAAATTGTATACCACCTGTAGCAGATGCAAAAAGTACACGTCTATTGCCGGCAGTGCCAGTAGTTGATAATTCTCCGTTAATAGTTTGGGTTGCAGCAAATGTTACGTTCCTATATCCAACAACTGCAGGACCTGTAACAGAAAGATTATTAAAAGTGTTCTGTCCAGTAATAGAATGGGTTGCGCCGCTGCTCACAGCCGCTCCTGTAAAAGCAACGTTATAGTAAGTTTTACCTCCACCGGCAAAAGTGAAACTTCCAGTACCTGTACTATTAATTTGTGAAGTGCCGACATTAAAAGTATTAGTGGTATTTACAGTAAAATTTCCCCCGACAGTGATCGAATAGCTGTTGGTGGTGAAAGTTCCTGTTGTACCTAAAGTAAAACTGTCTGAACAAGTTAAAGCGTCTTGTAGTGACCATGCCGCAGGAGCTGCACCTAAACTAGAACTTATCGCGCCAAGAGTCTTGCCAGCCGTTGTTATTGTGTGACTTCCGCTTGTTGCTGTAAGTTGAATAGTACCAGTATTTGTGTATGTCATCCCTGTGTTTAACAACAAAGAACCATTTACACGAATATTACTTCCACCAGCCAACGTACCCGTAAAACCTGTTGTTGTTAAGTTTTGACAAAAACCAACTGCCGAAACCGTTACCGTCGCCGCACCAGACGCAGCATCAAAGTAAACATCATCAGCACTGGTGGGAACAGCTTGTCCACCAGTGCCACCAGAAGTCAGTGCCCATTTAGTGCCAGCAGTCCCATCCCACGCAGCAGTGCCACCGACCCAGTATCTATCAGCCATTTATTATACCTTATAGTACCAGCGACTATTGACTTCGATTAGCGTCTGACCTGATAGAGGCACCCCTTCTAGAAGAGCATATTCAACACCTGCAATATTGATTGTAGCAGGAGGTGCCGGTGTTTCTTCTACAGGTTCATCAGATGGCGGTGCGTTGACAATCGCCAGCCAATTATCAAAGCGTTCTTGCTTCAGTGCTTCAATCTCTGCATCTGACAATCCATGGTCTTCAGAAAGATGCAAAGCATCTCTGAAAGTACCATAAGGTTGTGCATCAAATTCAAAATCAATCTTAATCATATTTCACTCCTTTTAGAATCCAAAGTTCTTGGCAACCAGCTGCCAATGTCCTGGGGTGGTATTATATACAAAGCCAAGATAATCAACCTTTGAGCTTCCTGACAAAGAGGTAGGAAGTGGCAGATCGGTTGAGCCATCAAACTGTGCCTGGAATGCAAGTGTCTGAGAGTTAGTGGCTTGTATTCTCATCATGAGTCTCTGCCCATCTGTTACCGCAATCGATCCAGTTGTATTAGCGATTGTAAACGTACCACTAGCCCCCGTAAATATCATTGTTGCGGTATCTGTTGTATCAGTATTCACTGTAAATGTAGAGTTGTTTGCATATGATACGACTCTGTTGAAGCCTTGTGATCCAACAAACCCGGTATCACCGCGGGATCCTGTAAATCCAGCACCCGCAGATCCTGTAAATCCAATAGATCCAGTGAAGCCAATATCACCCGTAGATCCCGTGAATCCAGTAGTACCCTGTGGTCCTTGTGACCCAGCCGATCCCGTGAATCCAATTGGTCCCTGAGGTCCTTGAGCGCCTTGAGAACCTGTGAATCCAATTGGTCCTTGAGCGCCCTGAGAACCTGTGAATCCAACATTGCCAACCGAGCCAGTAAATCCAGCAGAACCAGTAAAGCCAGTATTACCCTGCGATCCAACGAACCCGGTATCACCGCGGGATCCTGTAAATCCTATTGGACCTTGAGCACCCGTAGGACCTGTTGGCCCCTGTGCACCTGTAGGACCCGTAGGACCAGTCGGACCAGTAGGCCCAGTGGGGCCAGTCGGACCAACCAAGTTAATCCCGCTAACGATGTCCGTGCCGTTAGAGACAAGGATGGTTTTGACACCATTAGCGACCGACACGCCAGTCAGGCCCGTGACCTTGACCGTGACAGCAAAGCCGCCCGTGGTGTTGTTAAAGATGAAATAGAGCTTCTTGTTGGTAGGCACCTCGACAACGCGGGCAGCGGTCAGCGCCCCGGTGAGCTCTAGGTACATGTTACGGGCCACGCCCGTAGCGCCGTTAGGGATGGTTAGAACCGTAGGGGATCCGTCTGTGACTGCCTGCGTCACGTATCCAGCAATGGACTGCTCAAGCAGGGTGCCAAGGTTGCTGTTGGTTGTAACGCCCCACGTGCCGGACTGTTCGCCGGTACCTATCAATTCAAGACCTAAATTAGCACTATATGTAGTAGGCATCTCGTCCTCTATGGGTTCGGATTGATATCAACCCAGACCGTTGATTGCGCGTCGTTGACAGGGGTCCAGACCCCGGTTTGGGAATCGGTCACAGGTTGCCACACTGAGCCTTGGCTGTCATCTACTGGGTTC
>ERZ807355.39-NODE-39-length-11017-cov-3.590038_pt1 | contig 11017 bp, 17 predicted proteins | sample MGYA00520898_ERZ807355 | MGnify/ENA primary metagenome ERZ807355 (study PRJEB31431, sample SAMN03801317) | freshwater metagenome | biome: Freshwater; feature: Lake; material: Water | place: Canada:St Catharines | collected 2012-08-12 | depth 1 m m ... | reverse complement strand
GACTATGAAAGGCAATAATGAAAGGCCGCGACTATGAAAGGCAATAATGAAAGGCCGCGACTATGAAAGGCAATAATGAAAGGCTAATCAGCATCTAATGAAAGGTTTTCTGGCACACATTCAAGCGCGGGAGTGATATTAACTGGTTCAGACCCTGATGAAAGGTTTTTTGGGCGTGATTCTTCCACCGTAATGTTAAGAATTGGTGCCAGCATTGCTTGTTGTTCAGGCGCCACTTCCCCGACGACGGCGCCCAAATCCTTGAGTGCTTGTGTCGCTGTCTGTAATTGTCCCTTTTTTATCGCTGCGTTTATCACTCTTAATCTCATTGCTTGTATACGTGACAGTATACTCTCCCGATCAATGTTCCAGTCGGCTTTATTCTGTTCTTTCACCACTTCCCAGTCGCGCCAAGCGGTGCTGAGGGAGATGCTCTCTTTGGACGCGTGTTCGTATACAAGGTGACGAACCGGAAGCCCGTCTAGCTGACGCCGATACAGCCTCCGACACCTCTCCTCTATCAAAGCGTTGGGGTTACGTCTGCCATAAGGTTTGCTCTCTTTCTTAACAGGTAACGATTCGCTATTTGATATTTCCTCAACCTCAATCTCGTCAATCTCGTCGCTCTGCTCCAGTTCTAAATCGGTGTCGTTTTCGTCCATTACACAGCGCAATATGCTTCTACCATACTACACAGGGCTAGGAGTTGCGTATTCTATAGCGAAAGCGTCATCAGGTTCGTCTCCCTGAGTGCAGGAAGCTAGTGCTTCCTCGATTGCGTTTTCTTCACTATCTGAAACAACCAAAATAGTTGCGCTTTCTTCGGAGTCCTCCTGGGGGTCGATTTTGCGAATGTTCCAGATCATGGTGACTGCGTAGGTTTTCATGGGTTCAGAGGTAGGTGTGTTGTAGGGGTCGGAGTAGCCAGGTGTACTTATCGGTCATGGTCTTACAGTGGGGGCACTGAAGCGCTGACCATGCGAAATGAAAAATTTTGCTGGTGGAATCACAATGGGGGCAAACGATTGCGCGAGGCTCCCCATTCCTGGGTGCTCTTGTGTGACGGTTGACGGTTTGCATTGATTTTCCGGTTCAGGTGGCCGGGTGTTGTTTACTCTCATACAATAGACAGATGCGCTCCAGCTGTCAACCCCTTGTGGTAGGTAGCGAGCGTAACGAGTTTTGACACTCCATAACCGCCTGAGGTGGCAGCGTGAGTCTCGCGAGACGCAACGGAGCGAGTGCAGCGAGCGCCATAAAGTGCCCCAGCTCAATCTGGCCCTCGGTAACACCTTGAGTGTTACGAAACGTCACATACCGTATGAAAGGCGGCGTGGTGGCGCGGAGCACTTCGCCCCACAGCACCATGCCGCACATGCTGCGCACAATCATGTCCCAGTTCTTTCAGAGTGGTGTTCGTTGGTAATGAAAGGGGGTAGGAGAACATCGGTCAGTTCCACCCGTTGAAAGGCGGAACCGCAGAGGTGTTTGCCACGTTCCAGCGCCGTGGCGTAGTCGATGCAACGCATCAAAAAGGTTTGGCCTGCGGTGTCATAACTACAGGATTGGAAAACACGGTAAACAGGCATCAGCGGTTCCAGCATGAGCCGTACATACGTGCGGTTTCGTATTCGCGGTTGAAACGCTCGTTAGTGCAGTGTTGAACGGCACGTTCCGCTGCGCAGTGTGCAAGGTTTATGCAGTCGAAAAGGGTCAAGCTCCAGCCTTTGGACTCATAAGTGGCGTCCCAGCAAGGAAGTGGTGCGGTGGTTGTGGTCATCATCAAGGTGGTGATGTGTACCGTGTAACAGTAGCATGAAAGGCGAGCGTAGCAAGCGCTCCAGCTTCATATATCGTCAAGATCCGCCCATGGTTTTGGTGGTGGTGGTGCGGGGGTGCGTAACTTTTCAAGGTAGGTGACGAAGCGACCGTGGAAGTTGTGCGACCGTTCCAGTAGTTCGTCCTTACTGAGCCAATGCACATCGGGGGGACCGGCGCGGCGGGCAATTACGACTGCTCCACCTGCAAACTCCTGGCTGGGGTTGTGTTGAATGGTTCCGGCGTGATAGGCGCCGAGTTGATCGAAGTAATCCTCCAGCAGTTCGGCGCCGCGACGGGTGGCGCTGGTTTTCCAGTCCACCAGCCATAGGCCGGGGCGGTCTCGCAGATACAAAGCGGCGTCGAATGTTCCAGCCCAGCCGTGGCATAAGGCGGTGGCAGCGTGGAGGTACGGCGGGCTGCATGTAATGCGCAGTTCCACGCCTGCTTCGCCAGCGCAGTGTTGTTCCAGCCAGGCATCAAGGCCGCGACCGTAACCGACGCAGCTCAGGTCTAATTTTGGTGGGTTGCTTTTGTACGCTTTTGACAGTGCCCATTTCCAGATCGAGCTAGGGATTCGCGAGCTTCGCTCACTGAATATGGCATCTGTGGTTGCTCCAGTGCTCTTTGCAAGTGCTGCAAGCGCGAGCTTGCGGGCCGTTTTGAGGCGCCACTCCACTCGTGAATGGGCGCGGGTGCCACGGGTGGTGGCCACGCTAGAGATAACGCCAGCGCGATCCCCCATGCGGGCTTTCCAGCGTTCCAGTGCATCATTGTTGGCGGTTTCTTTGAGAATATGAGTGACGCTGTGGTAAACCTTGCCCGTAACGTCGCGGTATACGCGGAATGGGCCAGTGTTATCCTGCTCCAGTCCAGTGTGGCCTTGCAGGAACATTTAAATACTCTTTCCCATTACATAATACCACTAAAAAGCCCCCAGCGCAAGGCCAGGGGCAAAGGTAGTGGGGGACTAGGCTTTGAAAGGATCTCCACCCGTTAGTAGGCGGGTAATGTCGAAACCGGCAGCACGGGTTTCGGACCATGCAGCTTCAATCACCTTGTTAGTGGTGGTTTTGCGGGGTGCTGGGCGCAGTGTGTAAACAGTGGTGAGTTTTGAGCCAGTGCGGGACAGTATGAAATCCCACTCCTGGAGGTTCTCGTAATCGTCCATCTGTGCCACTTGATCCAGTTCGGAGATGATCGACTTCTGGGTAAGTTGCAAAACCTTTACCTTGCCGTCTTCAAAGTGGTAGACGGGAACGGCGATGGCAAACTTGATGTCGAGGCCGCCGTTGTCTTTGGTGCGTGGGGTGTAGCTGCCTAGTTCCAGTACGACTTCTTCTGGGGTGGGTTCTTGGGGGAAGCGGAAAGGCTTCATGGAGCCTGCGCTGTCCTGGCCCCAGGTTTCCCAGAACTCAAGGGGTTCTTCGGAAAGGAGGGCAAAACGGGCGCTGCTTCCGTCGGCAATTTTGCTGGGAGAAAGGTAGGCGCCACCGCTTTTTTGGGTGATTGCGGCTGTTGCGGTTTTTGAGAGAAATGCCATCTGTTTGGTGGTTTGTGTAGCCCAGGGTGGGCTGTACTTTTACACAGTAACAGGTTGTCAGGATGCTGTCAAGCGTTACCATAGAAAAACGCCCCAGCCGCCTTTCGGTGGTCGGGGCGTCTTTGAACAACCTCACTCTGAAGTTTACCATGTCTACTACACAAGAGCTGCTCGCCTTTGTGCGGCAGTTGCCGATAGGTATTGCCTACGCACCGATTTATGCCAATACATGTCCCATGCAGTCGGGGCAGTTAAGTAAAGGCAAGACTCCGTTTGAAAGGGCTCACCATCATGTGATGACGCCTGCGGATGTGGCGTTACAGATTGAGCGCAGGCCGGAGGTATTCCAGGCTGTAGGTATTTTTGCCGGGCCTCGTAGTAAGGGGATTGTTTTTCTTGATGTGGACCGGAACCTGTCGCGGTTGCGGAAGAAGTGGAAGGACACACTTGAGGGTGCTCCAGTCGTTACCAGTACGAAGAGCAATGCGGCGAAGTACCTCTTTAGGGTCCCTGAGGAGCTGTGGGGCCAGGTAAAAGGTTTTGGGTTGTCAGATACCGGGGCGGGGTATGAGGTGCTCTGGGGGCGCCAGGGGCTCATCTATGGGGCATATCCGGGTTCGAGTGATGGGAAGGCTCCAGCTGGGTCGTATGGGTTTGAAGGGGATCTGGAGGAGGTGCCGGTGGCGCCCGAGTGGTTGTTGGCGGAGATGCGCGATGCGGCGGGGCGCGAAGTGCAGGATGCGGGGTTTATTAAAAACCGTAAAGCGTTGGATTTCTCGGATAGGGACCCGGCGGAAGTTGCTGAGATGATCCAGTGCGCTCTGAAGGTCATACCGGGGCAGGGCATTGGTAGTCGGGATCACTGGATAAAGGTTGGTATGGCGATCCACTCGGAGGTGCCGGGGGAGTTGGGGTTGACTTTGTGGTCGGCGTGGTCAGCAGAAGATCCCGAGTATGCGGGGGAGTGGACGGAGGAGAATCCGTGTGAACCAGTCTGGAAGTCGTTTAGGAAGGGACCGGTGTCGTTGGGCACCTTGTTCTGGATGGCCGATCAGCAAATGCCCGGCAGGTTGTGGTTGCCCGAGGATTTGCGCAAGGTTGTTGTTGATGTGGAGAGCGACAACGTAACTCGTATTAGGCAGGTGACTATCGAGTTTCCCAAGCTTGTGGCGAAGGCTAGGGAGATCCAGGAGTTGGATAACCCGGCGGAGATGGCACACCGTATGAATGCGTTGGCCTTGGAGGCTGGTTATAGAGATGCGGGCGCACTGGAGCGTTTGTTGATTGCTCAGGTCCAGTACGAGCAGCAGGATGATGATATGGACATCGGTTACCTTATAGATAAAGATATTAAATTGGAGTATTTGATTCCTGATTTGTTGCCTTTACCTGGTGTTGTGATGATTCACGGTGCTGGTGGTGATGGTAAATCTATGACGGCGTGGACACTAGCTAAGCATGTTGCTAGAGGTTTACCTTTTTCTGTACGTGGGGATTTTGTTCCAGTTAAACAGGGGAATGTGTTGATTCTTAATGGGGATCAATCTGAGGTGCAAGTTAAGCAGCAAATGATGGAGTTGGAGTTGGGGCATAATGATCCGATTCGTGTTGTTATGGGTTGGGATATTAACTGGTATTTTAGATTTATTGCGTTGGTTAAAAAACATCAACCGGCATTGATTGTGATTGATTCGATTACTGGGTGTTCCAGGGGATCGGCGTTTGATGAGAATAGAAAGGAGTTTGCCGGGCCGATTTATTGGCTGGCCAATAACAATGGCAGGTTGTTTCCGGCTTGCACAATCGTGCTGATCCATCACAGCAATAAGTCGGGTGGGTTTAGGGGTACGACTGCACTCAGGGACGCCGTGGACGAGGTGTGGAGCCTCAAGAAGCCCTCCGATAAGGAAATGGAGCAGACAGGCCCCTCCTGCCGCCTTATAGGCATCGAGAAGAGCCGTGCAGGCCGTGGCGGCAGCAAGCTGCTGCTCAAGATGCTCGACGACCTGACGTTCGAGCTCAAGGACTACGTGGAGATGGTCGTGGAGAGCGGTTCACCGGCTTCCGTGGTGGATCGGGTACTCCAGCGCCTTCGTGTGGCTTCTAAGGCCGGAGAGGGGCGTACTAGGACCGAGCTCAACTCTGACCCTCTGTGCGGCGGCAGCGTCGGCGGTATCAAAAAGGCGCTCCAGCGTTTGGAGTGTCGTGGCTTAATCACAAGCAAAGAAGAAGGTAGTTCCATCAAGCCTGGAAATTTTGTGAAAAGGTACTTTGCTTTACTCTCGCGTGATATATATGAGAATATATGTCCCCCCTCCCCTAAAACCAGTCTGGAACTGGATAGTCAGGGGGGACAACCCCCTACCGTGTCCCCCCTGAAATCCACTAAAAAAGAGGAAGCTGGAGCAGCTCCTGTACAACAAGCCGCCGAAGTGGCAAAGCAGGGGGGACACGAAAATAGGTGTCCCCCCTCAGACGCCAGTGATAGCAACGATTTAGCCAGGGGGGACAAAAATTTTGTAACCCCCCAAGGGAGCACACCTTACGTACTCCGTACAGACGCCGAATTGATGGCCATTCGAGAGGCTGCGGAAAAGTTCTGGGATAGGTAACCGTTCTGTGCTACAGTAAAGATCTGCGGCCTGTCGAAGCCGCTCCACCCTGCTTGCAGACTCATGACTACGGAACAACTTGAGACGTTGAACTCGGCTGTGGCTGAGCTGGTGCGTACCTACAGGGAGTACACAGCTACGACTGGCACCCAAGAACTCATCGAGTTCGAGGAGAACCACCCCCTGGCTGATTTGCTAGAGGATCTGGAGTTCTATGTAGATGCAGATGAGGCTGGGCTCCTTGGATAAAGTTAATGCTCCAGCTCATTACACGTTCGGGCGCGTCGAAGTAATTGACATCATCGAAGATGCGATTAGTCGTGCGCCCGATGCTGTACTGGGAAATTGCCAAGGCCACGTCCTACGTTATGTATTAAGAATGTGGGACAAAGATGATCCGATGCTAAATGCGTCTAAAGCGCGGTGGTATCTTGATCGCTTAATTAAACACCTGGATCGCTATGAACTGCCCGAAGTGTGACTCCGTTAGGATACGAACTATTAATACAAGGCACGATACCATTGAGTCGATTGTGCGAAATCGTAAGTGTTCAAGATGTGAACATAAGTGGTTTACTTGTGAGATAGACTTGCCGCGTCACGCTGTTAAATGGGGTGATGCGGCATCACTAAAGCGCGTTGAAGGTTACCGTAAAGTAGTTTTTAGTTGATATGGAACCATCCTGGCGGCAGTTATCTGTAATTCCTGAGTCGGTACTCAAGGCGTCGGTACTAAAGGCAGTTGGGGTAACACCCACTGCCGCCGGGATCAGCCGTACATTTGACGGCGGTAGTTTTAAGGTGTTTGCTAATGTCCACCCTGGCACTCATAACACCGAGGGCATCTGGTTTACGTTGTACCAGGACACTGGGACAAAGTTGTTTACTAACCACAAGGAACTGTTAAAGCTTTTGCGGGCCTCGCCTGGTACTGCTACCGGTGATGCTTTGCGGGCTTGGTTTGCGTATTATTTAGCTCCAGCGCCTTAAGGGGTGTCTTTTCTGCTACAGTAGAGCGGTATTCGCCCAACCAGGCATGACTGTTTTCTCTTCTGTTTCCGACTTGGCCACCCTTGCCAACGCCGTCACCATTGCTTTTGACTGTGAAACCACTCAGCTCCAGCCGCAGATGGGCAAGATGCGGTTGCTCCAGTTCGCTGCACTGGATCGGCACCCTGTTGTTTTGGATTGTTGGGATCTAGACGACAAGGACTGGGAAAAGATTGCGGATTTCTTTGCAACTAAAAGGTTTTGGCTGGCGCATAACGCGGTTTTTGATGTTGGTTGGTTACAGGAACATGGCATTTACCCGAATGGCAGTATCTGCTGCACCATGTTGGCCAGCAGGCTGTTGACGAACGGGTTGCCGAATGTAAAGAATGGTTTACAACACGTCGTTAAGCGGTATCTCAAGTTCGACCTTCCTAAAGAAGAGCAGAAAAGTGATTGGTCGAAGGATTTAACGCCGTCCCAGCTTGCGTATGCGGCGGATGATGTTCGAGTCCTTACGTTGTTAGATGGGCTGTTAAACCAATTATTGGCTACGGCAAATTTGCATACAGCGTGGAGGTTGGAGTGCGACGCGATTCCGGCGATGGCGCAGTTGTGGCGCACTGGATTGCCGTTTGATCGTTCCATGCTGGATGCGGTGCAGGCTGATCTTGCCGAGGAACATGTTGCATTAGGTGAACAGTTCTTGACAGATTTGGATAAGGCGTTGCCTGAGGATTACAAGTTGCCGCGTGATCCAGACGGTAAGTTGAATACGCGCCCCAAAGCCACGGGGACTATTAAGAAAGGTAACAGAATGCCTGCCGGGTTCAATTTGAACTCACCAGGGCAGTTGGGACGTGCTTTTGAGGCTGTGCTGGGGAAACCGCCGGTCGATTCTACAGGTAAGACCAGTGTGTCTCGCAACAGTTTGAGGCAGTACGCGGCGGATCATGCGGTGATTGCGTTGTATTTGAGATGGAAGCGGATCGAGAAGCGCAGACAGATGGTGCATACATTGCTGGGGTGTGTGGATGAAGAAGGGAGGATTCGTGCCAGCTATATGCAGATGGGGGCGGATACCGGAAGGATGAGTTGTATGCAGCCGAATTTGCAGCAAGTTCCGAGGGACGAGAGTTTTAGGTCCTGTGTGCAGGCACCGGAAGGAAAGTTATTGGTTGTTGCTGACTTTGCACAGATGGAGTTAAGACTTGCGGCGGCAGAGGCAAAAGATACGGTGATGATTAATGCGTTTAAGGATGGGCAGGATCTCCACACGCTTACCGCTATGAGTATCTACGACGTGGAGGAAGATGAAGTGACTAAGGAGCAGCGCCAGATAGCCAAGTCAGCCAACTTTGGTCTCTTGTTTGGATCTGGTGCAAAGGGTTTGCGTGAATACGCTGGTGCGTCAGGTATTCAAATGGATCTGGATGAGGCAAAGGAAATTCGAGAGGCGTTCCATCGGATTTATCCAGGTATTGATGCGTGGCAAAAGCAATGTGCCATGCAGGCGGATAAAGCTTCTGATCAAGCAGCGATAAATGTCAGGATTTCCGGGATGCGGCGTTTTCTGATTGGTGAAAATAACAAGCTCACCACGCGCTGTAATACTCCAGTGCAGGGTGCTGGGGCGGCGGTTATGAAGCGGGCGTTGGCTTTGTTATGGAGGCATCTTGCAAATACAGATGAGGATGAAGCCAAACTTGCAGGAGTTGTACATGACGAAGTGATTTTGGAAGTTGCGGAAGGTGCTGAGGAGAAGTGGGCGGCATTACTTACAGAGGCGATGGAAGGTGCGGAAGCAGTATGGTTGGGCGATGTCCCAGCCGTTGCGGAGGCAAGATGGGGGAAGAGTTGGGCACAGGCGAAATAATGCGTAAAGAGGTTGTGGGGAATTTACTTCGTGTACTTCCCCGCTCCACTACTGGCGATATTCAACGCGCCACGCAGTTTTTAGAGTGGGCTTTTGATGTGCGGGCTGGATGCCGCAAGCAACGTAGTGCCGCACGGAAGAGGCAAGGGTTGTAGAGTGCTACAATAATCCATACGGTAAAAGGTCATGCCTCTAAAACATGGGAACAAGCGGTATATGCAGGTGCTGCTTGATAACGCTCGCTACGAATTGCTGGAACGCTACGCTGCTACTGCCAACATGCGTGTCACTGCGTTAGCCAGGCAAGCTGTTTACCAGTGGCTTGAAAAGAATTGCTCTGAGTACAAGGAAGCTGCTGCTGCGGATCAGGCGCAATGGGCTGCGTCTGTAAAGAATCGTATAGCTGGAAAGAAAGTGAAGAAGTTAGAAGGTGAAGTGTAGTGTGCTACTCTATAACCGCACGAGTTCGGTGTTATGGATTCTTTTGGCGTTTACCTCAAGGAGATTGCTAGGTATCCGCTGTTGAACGGTACGCAGGAGATCGAGCTGTTTCGTTCCATCGCTGCTGCGGCTGTCTTGCAGGACAGTACAGAACCTCTTACGAAGCAGCAGCAACGTACCGTTAAGCGTGGTGCCTTGGCAAAGCAGCGTCTTATTAATAGCAATTTGAGGCTTGTTGTGCATATAGCCAAAAGATATACCGGGGTTGCTAAGAATTTGGATATGCTCGATCTTGTGCAAGAAGGTACGTTAGGTTTGATACGGGCGGCTGAAACTTTTGATGGTGCTCGCGGGTATAAGTTCTCCACTTATGCGTACTGGTGGGTGCGCCAAGGTATTCAGCGCGGTATAGATACGAAGAGCCGCACAATACGTGTTCCAGTTCACATGGCGGAGTTGTTTAGTAAGTTGCGTAAACTTAAGCACGAGCTGGGAATGACGCTTGGTAGGAAACCTACTAAGCAGGAATTGGCAGATGGACTGGGCGTGACGTTAGAGAGGTTGAACGAAATTGTACTTAAGGCGTGTGCTGTTGTTTCATTGGACCAGAAGATTTCGCAGAAAGATGGGGAAACTACGTTAGGTGATGTTATTGCTGACGATAAAGAAGTTATGTATGAAGATACATTGGATGAGATTAATTCACAAGAGGCGTTTGAAGTGATTATGCAATGTATTGATCAGCTGGGCGCACGACATCGGTATGTTTTATTACACAGACTTGGTATGGATGGGTACGAGTTTAAGACGTTGACCCAGATCGGAGTGGACCTGGACCTTAGTAGGGAGAGGGTGCGGCAGGTGTACGATCAATCAATCAACAAGTTGCGGCGTGTTCTCAAAATTCATAAGCATTTCTCGCATTTCGAGTTCGGCGATGTGACGGGTAGCGTTCTTGATAATCTCCGAGTATGAGTAGTTTTGGCGGAGTAGCATTACTGCTAAGTCTGAAACTTGTTGCAAATCTTTACACGCGCGTAGGGAGCGGACTTGGGTTTCCAGGCGGAGTTCGTCGTTAAGAGTTACGGTGGGGATTAGCCAATTGGCCCAGGTCATAAGCAGACTTGGTAATGCGCTCCAGTATAGATGTGTGGATCAGCCTGTTTGTAGTGTTGTTAATAGCGATCGGGGAAGTCTGTGGCGAGTGGAGGGTCGGGGGGTTGTCGCGGAACATTGTCAATTGTGGCAAGCTCTATGGAAGTGGCAAATTGATTACGATACTCAACAGGAAAATGTGCATAAGCTTGCCCTGCAATCCAGCGGCGTAAACGTGCTTCCCGTAGAGGACAGTACCAGGGCCGTTCAATGAACCACTCGAACACGGGATGTGAAGATTTGTGACTGTTACAGCTTAGGCAGCAGGCCACGAGGTTGGTGGCTTGGGTTTCGCCACCTTTTGAGCGGGGGATGATGTGATCGAGCGTGGCGTTGCGGCCTAGTACCTCGTCGCAGTAGGCGCAACGACCTCCCCAGGCCGCAATGATGGTTTTGCGGAAGCGGTGTTTTGTGACTTTTTTGGGAACAAGCTCGGTGCCGTCGATGTGATGATCCACTGGTTCCCGCTACGGTTTTGGTTAGATGTACATAAAGCGAACGCCTAACTCATCTCACCTCATGGCTTCACCAACAGCGCCCAACCAGTACTAGCGCCATCTGGCATCCAACGGCGATTGAAGC
>ERZ807355.37-NODE-37-length-11134-cov-5.710082_pt1 | contig 11134 bp, 23 predicted proteins | sample MGYA00520898_ERZ807355 | MGnify/ENA primary metagenome ERZ807355 (study PRJEB31431, sample SAMN03801317) | freshwater metagenome | biome: Freshwater; feature: Lake; material: Water | place: Canada:St Catharines | collected 2012-08-12 | depth 1 m m ... | reverse complement strand
TTCGAATCCACCTTCATCCACCATGCCTGGTTAGCTCAGTGGTAGAGCGGCTGCCTTACACGCAGCGGGTCGGCAGTTCGAAACTGTCACCAGGTACCAATACATCACAACTACGAAATTAATATATACTTCGTAGTATAGGGAGTTAAAATGAAAATATGTTCGTCATGCAAGCTTGATCTTAGTTTAGATAAGTTTGCTTTTATCAACAAACAAAATAATATTCAACACGGTCAGTGCAATGAGTGTAGACGTGCTACTGCAAAAAAATCCTATGCAAAACATAGGAGTGAAGTAGTATCTAAAGCTGTTGAAAGAGGTAGACATCATCGTGAGTGGTTTAGACAATTAAAACTAACCATGTCTTGTTGTGTGTGTGGTGAAGATGATCCAGTGTGTTTGGATTTTCACCACATTGATCCTAACGAAAAAGATTTTGAACTTGGTGGATCCTCTTCCAATGTTGGTAAAAAAACTATAATTAATGAAATCAATAAATGTGCATGCTTGTGTGCCAATTGTCACAGAAAAGCGCATGCTGGAAGATTAAATGCGCCTTTGGTGAAACTGGATATCACACAAGTCTACGAAACTTGAATTGGGGACTCGGATTCCTCAGGGCGCACCAACAATTTGTTTCTCCCTAGTGTAATGGCAGCACGCCGGTCTCCAAAACCGTGTAGAAAGAGTTCGAGTCTCTTGGGGGATGCCATATTTTAGCCCGATTAGCTCAGTGGTAGAGCAACCGCCTTGTAAGCGGTAGGTCGTCTGTTCGAATCAGACATTGGGCACCATATATACGGAAAGTAATGCAGTGGGGATGGTCCCGCGACTGGCCTTGAAAACCAGGTTCTCAGAAATGGGATGGGGTTCGACTCCTCTGCTTTCCGCCAATATTATTAAAGGAATTGTTATGTCAGGTAAAGGAAGTAAGCCACGTCCATTCAGTGTGGCTCAAGAAGAGTACAACAATCGTTGGGATACCATCTTCGGTAGAGACCTTCAAAAGTTTGATGAAGCTGTATTTGAAAATGAAGACACCTCACTCATTAAGGAACATTCTGACCAAGGTCCACAGATGTTGTTCGAAAACAAAAGCTGAGTATAATGGAACGGTCCCATAACGGTATTGGAGCTGATTGCTAATCAGTCGATCGGTGAAAGCCGGTTTCTGGGTTCAAGTCCCAGTCGTTCCACCAGAAAGAAAATATGAAACCTAAATTTTACCCCATCCTCACTGATTGCATAGAGCGTGGAATCCAGTTTGGATTGAATCGTTCATACAAACACGATGACAATCCTTCACAGGAAATAATTGCTCAGAATGTAGAAAGAGAAATAATGAACCAGCTTTATGAATACTTTGTATTCGATAGCGAAGGACAAGGCGACTAACAGTTGCCTTTTTTTTGGTCTTAGCGTATAATTGTTTATCACTAACAACTGAGGATAATATGTTTAGAAACAAACAACACCACCTTATGATGGATCAGAACATTGAGCACGAGATCAGCTCAATGACCTACGACCTCCTTGAATCTGGAGTGTCTAACGATCGTATCATAGATTTGGTACTCAATGAATTTGGCGACGACGCTTATGAAGTTGTGCAGTTCATTCTAAGTGAAGAAAGCGAGTCCTGAAATGCAATTGAAGACTCAGACCTCTTCTAAGCCACGTTTACAAAACGATACTCTAGGCAATGATGCCCTCAAAGAGTTGTACGATGCTTTCAACATCATGAATAGAGATGACTTCCTGATTTTCACTGAAGGAGTCATTATGGCTGGGGGCGGTAAGCAACCAATGAAATTGGCTATTATTAGTCAAATGAATAAGCCTACTGCTAGTAAGGAATTTATCCTCACAAAAGCTCAAAACTTCATCCTCGCAGGGATGGGTCTTGGTGTTTGACCAGGACAAAATAACTGTTGACTGTTTCTCGGAAACACGTTATAATAGACCTACCGCAACTAATTAAGGATTTACATTATGGCACATATGATCGAAACCATGGCTTACGCCGGCGCAACTCCCTGGCACAGCCTGGGTAAACAAGTCCCTGCAGATCTCTCTCCCGAGCAGATGCTGAAGGCTGCAGACCTTGACTGGACTGTTGAGAAGATCCCTGCATTTTCTAAAATTGATGGTAAGAGTGTTAACGTGGGTGTCTCTGCTCTTGTTCGTTCTACTGACAAGCGAGTACTCGATGTCGTTTCTAACGATTGGAACCCAGTCCAGAATCACGAAGCATTCCAGTTCTTTTCTGAGTACTGTGAAGCTGGTGACATGGAAATGAATACAGCTGGCTCTCTTCGTGATGGTCAGATTGTTTGGGGTCTTGCTAAGGTGAAAGAGTCGTTTGAATTGTTCAAGGGTGATCAAGTAGATTCGTACTTGTTGTTTACTAACCCCCACAAGTTTGGTCAATGTATTGATGTTCGCTTTACACCGATCCGTGTTGTTTGTAATAACACCTTAACTCTTGCTCTCCGTGAGCACTCAGAGCGTGTTGTTAAGAAGAACCACAGAACTGTATTTGATCCAAGCCAAGTGAAAGAACAGCTCGGTATTGCTACAGAGAAGCTTGCAAAGTACAAAGAGATGGCCGCGTTCCTTGGAACAAAGCGCTACACTCAAGACAAGTTGTCTGAGTACTTCAAGAAAGTATTCCCAGTCCTTGCTTATGACAAGGAGAAGGGTCCTCAACGTAAAGTGTTATCTAAGAGTGCAGTGCTGGCTTTGGATACGATTGAGACTCAACCAGGTGCTGAGTTTGCACGTGGCTCTTGGTGGCAAGCATTTAACGCTGTCACGTACTTGACTGATCATAAGATTGGTAAGACTGCTGATACACGTTTGCAATCAGCTTGGTTTGGTGCGAACAAGAACCTCAAGATCAAAGCTCTTGAGACCGCAATCGAATTCGCTGAAGCTGCTTAAGGAGAACGCAATGAGATTACCAGCTGGCAAATACTTTGTAGCAGATCCCTGCTACATTATCCGAGACGAAAAATATGATCGACTTCTTGAAGAAACTAATTATTTTGGTTACACTCTTCCTGACCGTGGTTGCATTTTTATCGATAGTGTCACCAAACTTCCTTTTGCTGTGTTTAGTACTGCTTATGGGGACGGTTGTTATCGTGACGGGTTTGGTTTTAAGTATGGCGTTGATGCTGGTTGCATCTCTTGCGTCCCTGTTGCAATGGTTGACGAACACACCAGCTCCAGTGAATACATCAACTTGGTCTCATTTGACGAACCTTTTGAAGTCGGGTATAATGATGGTATGATTACATTCGGTCATATTGAGATTCAAACCAAAGGGGACTATGATGAGTACCAAGAAGATTATCAAGAAGAACTTGACGCCTGATGAGTTGTATCCAGGTGATGTTGTTCTTTGGCAAGGCAACATCACCGACACTCTAAACCTTCTTTGGCATACGATTGAGACCAAGCACTTTAGGTTCTACCAGAAGTCGTTTAAGTTTGATCGTTTTGTAGAAGACCACAAGGATACAATCCGTGAATTCTTCAATATAAGAGGAGTTCACGCTGTTCCGATGGACTATGTGGATAGTGTGGTTGGAAAGCGTTCTTGGCTGGTTTTAATCGCTTCTGGCCCCAGGATTAATAAATATAAGCCATGGGTAGATGTTTAAAGGACCATCATGAAAAAATTACTAATAATTCTAACGCTATTTTTGAGTACATCGGTACTCGCACAGCACTATCATAATCGTCATTATCACCATCGTGGGCATGGCCATGGTAATGGATGGAGTTGGGTAGCCCCAATCATAATTGGTGGTGTTGTTGGGTACGCTATTGCTAAGCCAGTACCTACAGAACAACCACCAATCATTATTCAACCTAGCAACCAAGTTATTTTTAATGGTATAATTTATCAAAAGCAGTTAGTATTTTTTGAAGACTGCAATTGCTACAAGGAAGTGTTGACGCAAGTCTCACCTCGTTGATTATAGTTGTATGAAACAACTAGAAAAGAGTTCTGGACAAGGGTGCAAATCCCTTCAGGTCCACCAAAAGGAGATTAATCTTGTTTGTAATCTTTTTTTGATGGGCCTGTTTTAGAATCGACAGGGCTACAAGTATAGAAGTGGACAACTCGTCAGGAGTAGACGTTAAAAGCAAATCAAAATAAATGCTAACGATGAACGTTTCGCATTGGCAGCCTAAACGCTGACTAGGGTTTCGGTAGGTTTCCTCGTAACAGAATAACCTATCATTTTTGTAAACACAACTCACACACAAGGAGAAATCTTATGAGTAAAACACCTTTTGAAATCCGTTTGAATCTTTTGGACATGGCTAAAGACTTAGCCATGAATGATTTTCACACGAAAAAAGAAATGGTCATGGACGAATGGCGTCGCAATTCTGAAATTGATAGAACAATTCCAGTACCACAATTGGGAGCATTTCCAACTGAGGAAGACATTATTGCTAAAGCAAAAATGCTTAATGCTTTCGTTTCTAACGAACTATAAACCCTGACTAGGGTTTCGGTAGGTTTCCTCGTAACAGAATAACCTATCTCAATAAGGAGATATCATGGAAAAGCTTTTGAAACCCATTATGTTTATAATGGGAGCGGTTTTTGTTCTTTCAATTATTACCAAAGTAAGTGTTGATAAGATTGAATATTTCAAAAATACTAAAGTAAACGTTTCAACTATAACGGTCTCAGAAAGAGAGAGACAGTTAGAATGCTTATCAAAGAACATTTACTACGAAGCAGGATCCGAACCTTTTGAAGGTAAGGTAGCTGTAGCCCAGGTCACACTCAACCGTGTCGAATCAGGTAAATTTCCATCGGACGTTTGTAAGGTTGTTTATCAAAAGAACGTATTCATGGAGAGAGTAGTGTGTCAGTTTAGTTGGTACTGTGAGAATGCTGGAAAGATGAAACCTATTCACGGTCCAAACTATACAGAATCAGTAGCTGCTGCCAAGAAAGTTCTTTTAGAAGACTTTAGGTTGGATGGACTCAAGGAGGCTTTGTATTACCATGCCGACTACGTTAATCCAGGATGGAAGAAAGAAAAGGTTGCTAAGATTGGCCGGCATATATTTTACAAGGAATGAATGTGAAAAATAATGTGACTTTGGTTACTGGGGGAGCTGGCTTTATTGGTTCCAACTATTTGTACAAATTGTATGAACAAGATCCTGCCCAAAAAGTGATTTGCTTAGATGCTTTAACGTATGCAGCCAACTACGATTACATCTTTCCTTTAATCAATAATGGTTTTGTAGAATTTCATGAGATTGATATCTCAAATACCACAATACTAGATGGTATTTTTTATCATATAGCAACCAAATACAATATTGAGAACATTGTGCACTTTGCTGCTGAGTCTCACGTTGACAATAGCATTAAAAACATTGAGCCTTTTATCAAGACTAATATTCATGGAACAATTAATTTACTTAATACTTGTTTGAAGAATCCCAACTTTAAAAAGTTCATTCATGTTAGCACCGATGAGGTTTACGGTAGCTTGGGTCTTGACGAGGATCGTAGCTTTGTTGAAACAAGCCACTATGAAACTAATAGTCCTTACAGTGCCAGTAAAGCTGCTAGCGATTGTTTTGTTAGAGCGTTCTATAAGACGTACGGTGTCCCAGCTGTTATTACAAACTGCTCAAACAACTACGGTCCCAATCAGCATGAGGAAAAGCTGATCCCCACAATTCTAAGGAATGCTTTAGCTAACAAGCCAATTCCAGTATATGGTGACGGATTGAATATTAGGGACTGGCTGTATGTTGAAGATCACTGCATAGGAATTGACTTGGCATTACAAAAAGGTGTGAACGGTGAACGCTACAACATCGGCGGTGGTGTCGAAATTCCAAACATTGTGCTAGTTAAGAAGATTCTAGATGCTTTAGATAAGCCGCACAGTTTAATTAACTATGTCACTGACCGGGTTGGTCATGATCTGCGATATTCAATTGACTGCACCAAAATCAAAACCGATTTAGGTTATGAAGCAACCCACACACTTGAAGTTGGTTTAGAAAAGACCATCAAGTGGTATATTAACAATCCAACAACTTAATAGGAATAATCATGGAACAATTCGACAAATACTTTCAACAGTTTATTGCTTTTTGCAGAACGAGCCTCACCGTCACAACTGCGCAGACGATTTCGTGGATAGGTTTAATCCTTATTCACGCATGTACTATTCCAACAATCTTATCAGTAATGACTGGATTGAATGATAAACTACCTCCAGTTGACATGGTGTTATTTGTTTACGGGGGACTAGCTTTATTTTTTGTTAGAGCTGCAATCCTCAAGGACATGATTAATATTGTGACAATAGGATTTGGTTTTGTTATACACACTATCCTATTGTCACTCTTAATTTTTAAATAATCAGAGGAAGCCAAAGCCACAGGCCTTGGCTCATTAGCAATCCTGCAAGTGAGCCAACAACTAAACTAGCCCAAAAGAGTGGCATGCTGACAGCTAGGATACTTGCTGATAAAAGCACAATAGCAATTTGAAAACCAGAACCAGCAAATGTTAGCCATGGGCTTGTTTTCTTAATTTCATCTCTCTCTGCTTCAAGAGCACGTGCTTTAGCAAACAACTCCTTCTTACCCTCACCAGTGGCTGGTTCAGATTCGTATCGATCAATCTTAGCCTTCAGCTTTTCAGCTTTAGCGTAATCCTTTTTATCAACTGCAGTATCGTAAGCCATCTCAGCAAGCGTCTGTTTAATTGACTTTGCTTGGTAAAAGGCCCATGTGTCATTGGCTTTAATTGTATTATTCAAAACCTTAGAACTATTGCCACTAGCAATATAGGTATTAATGGCCAAAAGAGCAGCCAGTACGGTAATGACCCATCCTGCTTTGTCTTTAATCTGAGCTTCTCTCTCGCTTCTACTAAGAGGCTTTTTTTCTTCTGTCATACTAATCTCCTTTACAATATTAATATCTAAACACAATATCAACGCATATTAACATGACTGGCACACCAATTGCTAGCGCGCTAGTACCAATCAAGACTCTGTCCACCATATCTGCATGAGCTTTTGCGATTGTTTCTTGTCGCTTCTTCTCAGCGGCCGCACGCTCTTTATACATTCTCACGCGCTCACCCATCATCTCTTCCCAAACATCGCCATTGCCTGTATATATTAACAATTCTTTCAACTGTTTTTCAGCGTCCCGTAATGTTTTGCTTTGCATTGCAATCTGAATGGAAAGTGATCGTATTTGTCCATCCGTCAATTCACCAGATGATATCTTAGTATTGGTGGAATGCACCACATCACTATTTTCAAAGAACCTAGAAAATTGACCATAAAGGCTATTGACGTCTTTACCCAAAGCAATTGCTTGCTTAATTCCACCAACTGCTTTTTGAGCAACAGCGAAAGCAATTCCAATTGATACTGGATCGATCATTACTTTTTCTTTTCTGGTTCTTTTTTACGCCACTCCAAACAAATCACTTTTCTATTATAAACATCACCGCTCCACGTCCATCTAATACATTCAGGCTTTTGAATGTACAGATACACAGCTAGAGCAGCTACAAACATTATCTATTAGCTAATGGATTATCAATTGCTTTTTGTATTTTATTATCTATATCTTTTTTGAGTGTTTCCACTTCTTTAGTGATTTCTCGTCTAGCGTCAGCCATCTCTTTACGGATGCCATTAACTTCTGACCTAGCTTTATCTAAATCTTCACGTATATCTTTACGTGCTTGTCTCATCTCTTGTTCTGTTTCACGTTGGGCTTGTTTAACAGAACGTTCTATTGATTCGGTCACTGATTCGTTTCTACGAATGTCACTCTTTAAATCGTTTTTAATGTCACGTGTATAATCGCTGGTTTTACCTGAGTTTTCTTCAATGACAGCCAAACGCTTATCGAATTCGCTTAGGTCTGGCGCTTCATAAGATGCAATCTTCTTCTTCATGCTCTGATAGTCTTTATAGACCTCAAATGCGCCATAAAGTCCACCTAATGTAGAACTTACAATGGTTGCGGCAACCATTAGTTTAGCAGGTGTAAATTCATAGCCACCGATACTGATAACAGTATCTTTGCTGGCATACTTCTTCATTGCCGCTTCGGCTTCGTCAATCTTAGCGTTAACGTTTTTAATTTCTTCTGACATTGTTATTCCATCTTTGCTTTTTAGAAGTTTCTCTTTTTTGTTCAGCTAACATACGAAGCCATTCTTTACTCACTTCCAAATCATGCTTTTTACGTTCCAATTCAGACATCGAATTTTTGTCATGGAAAATATAAAAAGATGCAATACCAATGCCGAACCCCAATAACAAATATGGTGCTAAATTATACAACCATGTTAAATCGAGTGTAACAATCATTTTTCAAACTTTAAGTTTTTTAGGTTGCGCAACTCAAGTTCCAATTTTTCAATTTCCATTGCGCGTTTACGCAATTCCATCTCATACAATCTATTGCAATCAACTCTACCTTTTGGTCCACCAATTGGTATTGTGATTCTCCCATAAACACCTACATCTCTAGCGTTTGGTGTAGTCACATTATTAATGATTGTTTGAGTTTGGTTATTATTGATAATCCCCATAACACCAAATTCAATGTTTGTTCCCGAACCGATGGCCATCGAACAATCTAATTCTCCTGATCTGAATCTGTCGGATTGATAGCTTCCGGGATTACTGGGCAGCGCTAAATTGAGTGAACCATTTTGCGCAGAACTTACATTGCATATCAGTAAAACAGTTACAGCAACTAAATGTTTCATTTGACTTTTGAACAGATCTGTGTTGCTATTACTGCTACTTGTACATTTTCCCTTTGGTGTTTGGATTCTGTACAGATATATGTAACTTTAAATAGATCTTGTTTCTTCACATATACATTGACGTCTTTTGTTTGAAGATAACTAATGCGAATTAGTTTAGTCTCTGATGCAAAAGAAATTTTATTCCAATTATCATCATAAACACTTAGTTCATAATATTCTACTTCTTTTCGTTTGTTGAATAATTGCATCTTTGTATACATGACGCCATCAATAAACGAATTTTGGAATTTGGGATAAGTTGGCAAAAATTGATGAGCATATACATCCCCACCAATTAAGGCAATACACATAATCAAAACATAACGAAGCATGTTTTTTTATACTGCGATACAAGCCGCAGTCACGATAGCTCTATATGTTCCAGCTGGGAATGCTTTGTTAACTCCGTATTCAGCTTTAGAATCAGCTTTAAACCACACGGATCCTGGAACTGATAAATCGATTTCTGTAGTGTTATTGTATACTCTTTTGTTTGTAGAATAAGCGGACATTGCCGCATCAGTTACACGACTCACATCAATCAAATTTGTCCATTTTACTGTATCACTTAGTGCTGGGCTAGAAGTAAATGAGTTTGGAGCTGTGATAACTGCTTTATAGAATCCAGCTTGAACCACATCGTAACGAACGATAGGTTGTACGCCGCCATCGACAGCAGCAGTGCTTAATACTCCTGGTGATGGGTTACCATACACACCCGGTGTTTCTGTGTAAATTACGCATCTAGAAGTTACAGTTCCTACAATAGGAATGTCTTCAGATATTGCTAACATTGGCATCAAAGTTGCCATGCTTGCTACGATTAACTTTTTCAACATTCGTTTTACCTCTTTAGTTTTGTCATTGTTTTTTATACTGAGAATCAACCATATTTTTATGTAAAGCTTCTTGAGCTAAGCCAAGACTTCTAGCTCGTCTACTATCAAGTAGTTTCTTGTCAGGATAACTTAGAACATCATTATAAACACCTCCAGGGATGCTTACCTTATACAAGTCAAACCCCGGTATGTTATTCAACGCATCAAACATATTTACTTTTTCAGCATCTTCTGCACTCAACGGAGAAACCGGTATTAGCTTTTTTTCGTTTAACGACTTATCATTTGTTTTTCGAGAATCCGTTAGAGCTTTTTTTTCCTCTTCTAATGTTACTTTGCTCTCTATTGCATTACGAACATACTCATTAGAAAGAGGATCTATTGGTTCAGCTGCTTTTATGCTTAAATACCTTGCCATAGCTTCTGCATACCCAGGACAACTTGGACTGCTCAATGGATCGACACAAGTATCATACCTATATTTATAAACCACTGATGGATTTTTCACTTCTCCAAACCCGTCTAGTTTTATTTCTCCGGGACCCCAATAGTTGATTGGAATATTATCTACTGGAACTACTTTTGATATGGTGTTGCCGCGCAGTCCAGACCAATCATCTTGATTTCTAAAAATGTATCCACTTTGGAGAGCATTCTTGTTTTGTATGCTAATCACTAGTGGATCTATTTGATTCTTAACTACAGTGTATTGGTATATAACTCCATCGACCGTCAGTCCTGTTGCAGCAGGAAGGATGTTGGTCATTGTCCAAGTTAGACCCTTGCTAGCTGCGTTGGTAGTAGTACCATTAATGATCTCAGAGTAAGAGGAGCAATAACAAAGTAATAAGGCCCATGCCGCCAAATAGTGTTTTAGTGCCATCACTTATCCCTTCAGATTCTTTTTCTTTTATACCCGGTTGTAAACTCTTGTTTGTTTTCCACTGCTCTTTAGCTTGTTCTCCAATAGTTCCATCAAATGGACATGGTGTTCCTGCCATCATCATAGCATCAAACACTCGTTTATCTTGACATAGTGTAGAAACTGCTGCAACTTTCATACCCATATCGAACAGAGTCTTAGATAGTTTGAGCCTTTCACAATTCATATCTCTTACAGTAGTGCCTGCAGAAAGTCCAAGAATTTGTGTTTGAACAGCGCCTGCTACGCCAACTGTACATAGATCAGAATTCGATATGTTCATGGCGGGCGTGATTGCTGATGGTGGGGGAGATTTTAATGTAGTAGTGGAATCGGAAGTCGAGTTGACTGTACTCTTCGTAGTCGATTCTGTGACAATTGGTTGTGTTGGTTGTGCATTAAGAAGGCCAAAATAAAAGACCGAAAAGACAACCAAAATAAATTTCCTTATCATTTGCACCTCACATGATTCATTGTTCACCTTTTATAGTTTATTTAAGTAAGATAAATCTTACATAGTATATT
>ERZ807355.36-NODE-36-length-11269-cov-5.613162_pt1 | contig 11269 bp, 13 predicted proteins | sample MGYA00520898_ERZ807355 | MGnify/ENA primary metagenome ERZ807355 (study PRJEB31431, sample SAMN03801317) | freshwater metagenome | biome: Freshwater; feature: Lake; material: Water | place: Canada:St Catharines | collected 2012-08-12 | depth 1 m m ... | reverse complement strand
CCTTATTCCGGTCGATAAGTGGGCAGCGTTTAGCGAGAAGGGCGGCTTGAGGGGTAGCGTTGACCTGCTGCCGCTCGACACCATCGCGCAGGCGCTCATCCAATGCTATCAGGCGCGGTCTGACATCAAGGCGCAGATATACGAAATCACGGGCATCAGCGACATTATCCGTGGTCAGTCGATGGCTTCGGAGACGGCGACGGCGCAGCAAATTAAGGGTCAGTACGCTGGTTTGCGGCTACGGTCGCTACAAGAGGATGTGGCGCTCTTTGCAACGGAAGTCATCAGGCTCAAGGCGCAAGTTATGTGTATGCGGTACCAGCCGCAGACCATCCTCGCCTACTCTGCCGCCGAACAGATGTCGGATGCTGACAAGGCGCTTATCCCGCAGGCGTTGGAACTTATCCGCGAAAAGCCGCTGCGTAACTTCCGAATTGATATTGCCGCCGACAGTCTTGTGCAGATTGACGAATCGCAGGAACGGCAGGACAGGCTCCAGTTTATGCAAGCCTTCGGTGGCTTCTTGCAGCAGGCGCTGCCGGTCGGTCAAGCCTCGCCGGAACTTGTCCCGGTGATGATGGACTTGCTCAAGTACGGCGTGCAGGCGTTCAAGGCGGCGCGTCCGCTTGAGGGTACGATTGACGCTGCAACGGAGCAGTTGAAGCAGATGGCAGCGCAGCCCCGTGAGAACCCCGCCGCGCAACAGGCGCAGATGGAGGCACAGGCTGAACAGGCTAAGTCGCAGATGCTGATGCAGTTGGAGCAGGCTAAGTTGCAGCAGACATCGCAGGTCGAGACGATGAAGGCGCAGAACGACCAGCAACTAGAGCAGATGAAGCAGCAGTTTGAGGCGCAACTTGCACAGCAGAAAATCGCCGCCGAACAACAGATGGCGAAGTACAAAGCCGACTTGGATGCTGCAACGCGCATCATGGTTGCCCGTATTGCCGCCAATCCCGGTCTCGACATCCCCGCGTTGGAGCAACAGCAGGGTGTCACCGAGCGCGTCATGCAGGACATGGGCGGCGAGGTAAGGCAGGCGATGCAGAACCTCGTGGCGCTCTACGGTCAGATGGCATCGTCAAACGATGAAAACATGAAGGGCGTGCGTTCTGCGCTTACTACGCTGACGGCTCCCAAACGCATCGTGCGTGGCCCTGACGGGCGTGCGGTGGGTGTGGAGGCGGTACAGCAAGCCCTTGAACTGGAGCCGCGTCTGCAATGATTACGACGACTAAAGGCATGATGGACGAAACCTTGCTGGACAAGCGCGAAGGCGAGGTTAATAACAACCACGAACACACCCGATGGGTGGAATACTGGCATGAGGGCGAGTTGGTACATCGGTCTGTCCATGTCCAACTGAAAGAAACCCCGGCCCTCTTTGGCGAACTGGAGAAATTCTGATGGCTAACACGCAGGCAATGTGTACCTCGTTCAAAGTCGAGATTCTGGGCGGCGTACACGCCATCGGCACTCCACCGACTCGGGCAAACACTAACAAGGACACCTTCAAGGCGGCGTTGTACCTTACCAGCGCAACGGTTGACGCTACCACGACCGCCTATAACGCCTCTGGAGAGGTTTCAGGGACAGGCTATAGCGCAGGTGGCGTAACGGTCTCCAATGCCACAGCGCCCACCTCAACGGGTACCACGGCGTTCTATACGCCCTCCGCCTCGCTGACCTATTCCAACGTGACGCTGGCAACGGCATTTGACGCTGTGCTGATGTACAACAGCACGCAGGCTGATAAAGCGGTCGCGGTTTTTACGTTTGGGTCGCAGACGGTGACTGCGGGTAACTTTATCCTGACGATGCCGACCAACGACGCATCAACCGCGCTTTTGCGGATTGCGTGATGAGCCGTGGCGAAGGGGCCGTGGGATACAGGTACATGGGATGACGCAGAATGGAGCAGTCTTCCGGTTACGGGCGTTACCGGCACGGGTGGTGTCGGTAGCCTCGGCAGCCAAGCGTCTGCTGCTCTCGTTGGCGAGTCTGCGACGGGACAAACTGGTACTGCTGTATCGAACATCGTTGTCGCGCTATCTGGTGTTTCGGCAACAGGGTTGGTCGGAGATGAAACCGATTCGGTTCAGGTTGCGCTTACCGGCGTTAACGCTGCGGGTGCAACAGGCAATTTCAGTCTGCAAGGCGAAGTGGCGCTTGTTGGTGTTGGCGCTACGGGAGCGGTGGGTACCCTCGGTCAGCAAAACGAGTTTGCGCTTTCTGGGGTATCTGCTACCGGTGCGACGGGTATTGTTGCCGCCGAAAACCAAGCAACCCTCTCTGGGGTTAATGCAACCGGAGCAACAGGCACCCTCACCCCGTCAATCGTCCCAGTCATCATCACCATTGGTGACTCCCACGAAGGCGACAAAACCCGCAAAAAGCGGTGGGAAGAAGACCAAGAAAAGCGTGAAAGGCGTAAGCGAGAGTTAATCGCGGTTTACGAGCAACTGTTAGAGGTACGCCCAGAGATTGCCGAAACGATTGTTGAACCGTATATAACTGTTAACATTAAGCAACCTACGGTTAACTGGGATGCCTTGTTAGGCGACCTAAACCGGGTTGAAAGGCTGATGCGAGAGCATCAAGAGATGGACGACGAGGAAGTATTGTTGCTGCTATGAAACGGACTTATGTAATGGTCGATGGTGAGTTTGTCGAGCGCAAGCGTGACGCAAGCGGTCGCAGTCACTACATTTTGCCCGACATAACGCCTTATCAGTCGATGATTGACGGGCGCATGATTACCTCCCGTTCACACCACCGTCAGCACCTAAAGGCTAACGGCTGCGTAGAGGTTGGTAACGAAGACCCAACCAAGTTTGTTACTAAGCAGGCACCCAAGAACAATAGAGTAGATGTGCTGCGTCACCAGTTGGCGAGCATGACTCATTCAGATGCTAACCGGTTGTTGTCGCGGTTGCGCGATGAAGTCCGATTTACCCACGACCCCCACAGGAGACGGTAATGGAACAGACCCCACAGGTAGAGACGCTCGACCGCAAGGAATTGCTCGAACAGCAGTTTGAGCAAAGCGAGGAAACCCCTTCACAAGAACGCGACGGGCAAGGGCGCTTTGCCGAAGTTCAAGCGCAAGAACAGCCCTTTGAAGCCGCCGAAGAACCCCTGTGGCGTAAGCCGCCTGCCTCGTGGAAAAAGGAATACCACGAGCACTGGGCAAAGGCTGACCCCAAGATGCAGGAATACGCTTGGCAGCGCGAAGAACAGATGAAGCGCGGTGTAGAGCCGCTGCTCTCTAAGGCGCAGTTTGCCGATGCGATGAATGATGCGCTACAGCCGTACCTACCGACTATTCAGGGCTTGGGGCTAAAACCAGAGCAAGCGGTTGCCGCTCTCGCGCAGGCTGACTACACGCTGCGTAACAGCCCCCCGGCGCAGAAGATGCAGTACCTAGCGCAGTTGGCTGCAAGTTACGGCATTAACATCAACCAAGCCATGCAGGGTGGGCAGCAGACTGCCCAACCGTCCATCGACCCGATGGTGTATCAGTTGCAGAACGAACTGAACACCGTCCGTGGCGAGGTCATGGGGTGGAAGCAACAGCAGGAAATGGCTGAAAACCAAACCCTGCTAAGTGAAATTAACAGTTTTTCGATGACAGCCGAACACTTTGAGGAGGCGCGTCCGACGATGATTCAGTTGCTCCAATCTGGGGTTGCTGAAACGTTGGACGATGCTTACGAGAAGGCAATTCGGCTTGATTCGGATTTGTTTGACAAGGTGCAATCAACCAAACAGGCAGAGTTTGCACATCGTCAAGCAACAGAGAAAAACCGTGCAGTAAAGATTGCACGGGCTGCTGCGGTTAGCGTCAGAGGTTCCACACCCGGAACTAACACGGCTCCCAAAGCGCATAGTCGCCGCGCAATGTTGGAAGAAGCATTTGAAGAATCCAACTCGCGGTTGTAACCAACTGATATAGGAGATTGAAATGGCTTACGCCAATTCCAGTATCAGCGACATTATCGCTACTAACATCCAAAGCCGTAGCGGTGAACTCGCTGACAACGTGACGAACAACAATGCGTTGCTTCGTCGATTGAAGGAGCGTGGGAACGTCAAGACGTTCTCGGGCGGTAACGTGATTTTGCAAGAAATCATGTACAACGACGCAACCACGAACAACACCAATTCGTACTCCGGGTACGAGGTGCTGAACGTCGGCCAAAACTCGCCCATTTCTGCGGCGCAGTTCAGCATTACCCAGTATGCGTCTGCTGTGTCCATCTCAGGTCTGGAGATGATTCAGAACTCGGGTAAGGAAGCCATCATCGACCTGCTTGATGGTCGTATGGAAGTTGCCGAAGCGCAGATGGCGAACCGCATCAGCGGCGACTTGTATGGCGACGGTACCGGCAACGCGGGTAAGAACCTCACGGGTCTTGCTGCTGCTGTGCCTGATTCGCCGTCAAGCGGAACGTATGGTGGAATCAACCGTGCGGCGTGGCCGTTCTGGCGTTCTGTGGCTTTCTCGGCTACGGGCGACGGCACGGGCGCTGTCACTAGCAGCAACATCCAAGGTTATATGGATGCGATTGCGGTGCAGTTGATTCGTGGTACGGATAAGCCTGACCTTATCGTTGCGGACTCCAACTACTACAAGTTCTACCTCCAGAGCCTCCAGTCCATCCAGCGCATTACCGATAGCGGTAGTGGCATGGCTGGTTCTGGCTTTGCTTCGCTGAAGTATTTCGGCGCTGGCATGGCTTCGGATGTGGTGCTCGATGGTGGTATTGGTTCGTCGTCGTATAACAGCGGCTCGGGCAATTCCAACCATATGTGGTTCCTTAATACTAAGTACCTGATGTTCCGGCCGCACAAAGATAGAAACTTTGTTCCGATTGGCGGCGAGCGACAGGCCGTTAACCAAGACGCTATCGTGAAACTGATTGGCTGGGCCGGTAACCTTACCTCGTCCGGTCCGCAGTTCTGCGGTGTGTTGATTAACTAATAGGGGATACGAAAATGACTGTTATTGTTAACGGGTTTGCGTACCCTGCTCTCGGTTATACCGACTCAGCCCCCGGCGTAAATGTCGGCACGGTTGTGACGCTTGATGATGGTGGCTTGGCGGTGTATGTGCAGGCGGCTTCGGTCATCTCGCAGTACAACGCTGTTTGCATCCCTGCGACCAACATTGTGACCAACGCAACGACTGCGCGTGTCGCCAATACCAAGCGTATTGGCTTCGCGCAGGTGTCGATTGCGTCCGGCTACTACGGTTGGGTGCAGTTGGGCGGCAAGGTGCAGGTGAATGTGTCGGCTTCTTGCCTCCCGGCAGTTGCCCTCTACACCACCAGCACGGAAGGTCGTCTGGATGATGCCACCGTGTCGGGCGCTCTGGTCGCTGGCGTGGTCACGGAAGTGACTGCCTCGGCTACCTCGGCTATGACTGCGGTTGCAGCCTTCACCATGGTTATCCCGGTACCGGCTAACGTTACCCCGTAATCATGCAAAAACTGGAACTTACGGTGCGAGCGGCTGGCGAACCGGAGGAACTCTGTTCCAACATTCGTTCGTCGCTTGCCCGTGGGTTGCCAGAGTTGGCCCCCGCTATCTGCACACACGATGGAACATTCGTGTGTGTGGCTAGTGGGTGGTCAATGCCTAGTTTTGTTGAGGAAATTCGGGCGCATCAGAAGGCTGGTCGTCCTATCGTCGCTGTAAAGGCGGCACACGATTTCTTGTGCGAAAACGGCATAGAGCCTGACCTGTGGGTCAACCTTGACCCCCGTGACCGCACGAGCGGCATACAGCGCCACAACGCGCACACCACCTACCTCGTTGCCTCCCGCTGCCCCCCGGCTACCTTTGACACGCTGAAGGAGCGCAAGGTCGTCCTGTGGCACTCATGGGCTGAAGGGCCGGAAATGAAGGCGCTGGGGGCTGGTAAGTTGGCAGTTGGCGGCGGCACCACTAGCGGGATGCGTGCTATTAACATCGGGTACCTGTTTGGGTTCCGCAACTTTGTGTTGTACGGATACGACAGTTGCAATCGGGCTGACGGCATCAAGCGGTTTACCGGCGAGATGACCGGCCCGACAATGGATGTGTATGTAGGCGCAGAAAAGCGCAAGTTCACCTGCAATGCTGCGATGGCGCAGCAGGCTAACGAATTCCAGATGATTTACAGCGTGATGCCTGACATCACGGTTGAAGCCAAGGGGCCGGGGCTGATTGCCGCCATCATCGAGGAGCGCCACGCGCTCGACATGGTGGCGTGATGGCTCTCCCGTCTAGGGTATTAGGAGCCGGTGTTAACAGTCTTGCCACCATCTCCATCTGCGGTGACGGTGCAAGCGGTATCACAGCGGCTGGAACCTCTGCCGGTAACGCAACTAACCTTGTTGCAATTTTTAACGCTGTTAGTACCGCTGCGGTTTCTTCTGGCGTAAAATTGATGAAGTGTGAAATGGGCGCAGTTGTTTTTATTGTTAACTCCGGCGCACATACGTTAACAATTTATCCCTTTGGTTCAGATGCGATAAACAACACGACATCTGCATCAATAGCGCAAAATCATTCAAGCATATTTTTTGCTGTATCTAACACAGATTGGTACAGCATCAATGGCGAACACAACTAATCCCCACAGGAGTAACCGACAATGCCTTTAGACAGCGACATCCATAACGCGGACGAACAACTTCAGGTAGATTTCTACATTGCAAAGGATGTAGACCCGAAGTGGGACGGCAAGCCGTTTGTGCGTATCAACATTCCCGGCGACAAAACAACCATCATCGAACAGCCGATGAATGAAGACCACAAGCGACGGTTTCCGCGTCAGTATCTTTATTTTCAGATGAAGCAAAATGAGAATGATGTCCCTGCAATGGGTACGTCTTTTGATGTTTGGTTTGCTGAAGGCAACGGCGATATTACTAAAGGTCAAGGCGAGGAACTTCGCATCTTGAAGTTCCAAACTGTAGAACAGGTTGCCAATGCCTCTGACGCGCAGTTGCAGCGCATCGGCATGGGCAGCGCAGGTCTGCGTGAGAAGGCAAAGGGGTTTCTCGCAAAGCGGAATCGCTCGGAAACCGAAAACCAACTAGACGATACCAAGAAACAACTGGCAGAACTTCAGGCACAGATGTCGGCGTTGATGATACGCAAGGCTGGTCGCCCGAAAAAGATTGCGGAGAGTTAACAAATGAGCACCACAACCATGTTGGCGTTGGTTCAGCAGGTCACCGCTGAACTGGGTCTACCGATACCGGCAACGGTGGCGGGTAACCCCAATCAGGATGTGGTTCAGATTCTTGCCCTGATGAACGCCACGGGGTATGAGTTGATGCGCCGTGCTGACTGGCGCGAACTTACCAAGCAGTACACGTTCTCGACGGAAGCCATCAGCACTACCGGAACGTGGACAACCTCGGCTTACACCATCACAGGTATACCTAGCACCGCACTTCTTGACACCACTTATCAAGTTCAGGGCGTTGGCATCCCTAACGCTACCTATGTCACGGGTGTGTTGTCCTCAACTTCTGTTTCTATCGGCTACGAGCCAACAGAGGCGCAAACTGGCGGCGATTTGGTATTCCAGAAGGTTAAGTACGACCTTCCTGCGGACTACTACAGCAGCGTCAATCGCACGCATTGGGATAAGAGCAAGCGTTGGGAGATGCTCGGCCCTGAGTCTGCCCAACAATGGGAATGGCTGCTGTCGGGCTACATCTCGACCGGCCCCCGTATTAGATACCGGTTGCTTGGCAAATACTTTCAGATTTGGCCCGGTATGAACGCTGGCGAGGTACTCGGCTTTGAGTACCGCAGTAACGCATGGGCAGAAAGCGTTGCTAATGCGGCTAAGACTTCGTTCACGGCAGACGACGACACCTGCATCTACCCTGACCGCGTTATGGTGCTGTCCACCAAGGTTAAGTATTTTGAGTCAAAGGGCTTTGATACTACTGCGCTGTTCCGCGATTACATCAACGAACTTGAAACTGCGATAGCGCAGGATACTGGCGCGGCTAACCTTTCGTTTGCTCCCCGTCCCGGCACGGTGCTTATCGGCTACGACAACATCCCTGACAGCGGTTACGGATACGAAAACTGATGGTTGTTGCCCGTCGCAAATTGGTGCAACGCGCTGCGGCTAATGTCGCAAGCGTACCCTCGCCTGTGGGCGGGTGGAACGCTCGGGATTCTCTCGCAAACATGGCACCCACGGATGCCGTGCAGTTGGAGAACTACTTTCCCGGCGTGTCCAATGTCGTCCTGCGCGGCGGTTATGTAAAACACGCCACAGGGTTCCCCGACGACGTAGAGACGCTGATGACCTTCAGCGGCGGCACAGCAGATGAATTGTGGGCTATCTCTGACGGTAAAATTTATAACGCAACATCTGCGGGTGCTATCGGCGCACCAGCGGTTAGCAGCCTAACAAATTCTAGGTGGGAGTATGTGAACGTCACCACAGCCGGTGGCAGTTTCATGTACATCGCCAACGGGGTTAACACTCCGTACCTATACAACGGGACGACTTGGACAAGCATCACGGGTGCATCTACGCCTGCCATTACGGGCGTTACCACTACAACGCTTAACAACCCTACGCTCTTTAAGAACCGCGTATGGTTTACCCAGAAAGACACGCTAAAGGCGTGGTACCTGCCAACCTCAAGCGTAGGCGGCGCGGCACAGGTTCTTGACCTGTCATCCGTTGCCAGACTTGGCGGCGTTTTGGTTGCAATGGCATCGTGGACGATTGACGCTGGTTACGGTGTGGATGACAACCTTGTGTTTGTCACCGACAAGGGCGAGGTTATCGTCTATCGCGGTACAGACCCGTCCTCTGCGTCTACATGGGCGCTTATTGGTGTATGGATACTAGGTGCGCCTATCGGCAATCGCTGTCTGATGAAGTATGGCGGCGACCTGTTGATTCTGACCCTAGACGGCTTGGTACCCTTTGCGTCGGCGCTGCAATCATCGCGGCTTGACCCCAACATTGCGCTGTCGGATAAGATTCAGGGTGCGTTTGCGGCGGCTGCTGCGGCATATAGAACCAACTTTGGTTGGTGTATGTTGTACAACCCAAAGAACAACGCCCTCATCGTCAATGTGCCTGTAAAAGAAGGTGGACAGGAACAGTTCGTGATGAACAACATCACGAAGGCGTGGTGCAAGTTTACCGGCTGGAACGCCTTTCACTTTGGGTTGCTTGACGATACGCCGTACTTTGGCGCGGCAACCTTTGTGGCAAAGGCTTGGACTTCGGATAGCACCGGCTACATTGATGATACAAACAACATCAATGGCAAGATTCTGCAAGCCTTTAACTACTTTGAAACTCGCGGTGTGCAGAAGATTTTCACACGCGCAAGACCTAGCATTTTTAGCAATGGCACCCCGTCTGTACGGGTTGGCATCAACGTTGATTTCAACATTTCAGACAATGTTGCTCCGGTATCGTTCTCTACTCCGCTGACTGCCCTTTGGGACACGGCGTTGTGGGGTACTGCTGTGTGGGGTTCTGACCTTGAGATTCAGAACAACTGGCAGGGCGTTACCGGCGTTGGCTACTGCGGTTCGATACAGTTCCAGAGCAGCAGCAACAAACTGGCGATTCAATGGGCTTCAACTGATGTGGTGTACCAACTCGGATGGGCTGGCATATAACAAGCAGCCCCGAGGTGGGCGAATGGGTGTGCAATCAGACGGGCGGCGGGTATCACGCTGAACGCTCTAATGCGATTGGACTGCGAAAGGGAGAGAACATAGTTGGCGGCGTGGTTTACGAGAACTGGAACGGGCGTAGTGTGGTTTGCCACATAGCGTTGGAACACTTAACCCCGGCTTACCTTGCCGCCATGTTTGACTATCCTTTCAATGTCTGTGGGGTTGACAAAATCATAGCCCCTGTGGGCAGTAAAAACGCAAAAGCCCAGAGGCTTGTGCGTAAAATGGGTTTCACCGAGGAAGCGCGAATAAAGAACGCCGACACCGACGGTGATATTGTTTTCCTGACCATGACACGCGAGGCGTGTCGTTATTTAGGACATCGTTATGGGAAAAAAATCACCGGCACCGCCGCCAGCGCCTGACTACGCAGGCGCAGCGCAACAGCAGGGCATCGCCAATTTAGAGGCGGCGCGTCTTACTGCGCGGCTATCCAACCCTAATGTCATCACGCCCCTCGGCGGTCAGCGTGTGACCTACGGGCGACCGCAATTCAACCGCTCTGCGTATGACGCGGCGATGGCTAACTACAATGCGCGTCAACCGCAAAAAACTGGCGCACCGGCTACGGGCGCACCTCCCACCGTTGGCGTTGGCGGTGGCGCTGCACAGCCCACCACGGGCGGCGGTGGCGTGCAGATGGGCGGTGGTATGGGCGGTGCCGGTATGTATGGCGGCGGCGTTGACCTCGGCGTTACGCCCGAACCTACTGCAATGAAATTTGACGGAATGAAGCGTGAAGGGATGCCTGCTGCGCGGCGCGAGGCTCTGGGAATGGGCGATGACTTCGCATACACGCAGGGCGGTCGAGCCGACTTCACTACGCTGCCTACCGGAGCGCAGGTTCCGACTGCGATGCTAATGGGCGGCGGTCGCCTTGACTCCTCCGGCATGGGGCCGGGACAGACGCAACGGTTTAATCAGGGCTACGGCGGCGGGGAGTACATGGGCGATGTAATGCCCACCCGCGAAATGTTCACCGAGATGGTGGATTTGGACACCCCGACAATTGAGCAGTACCTGACCCCAGAGGCACAGGCTACCCTTGAGGCACAGCAGCGCGTAGAGCGTGCGTTTTCTGGTCTTGGCGAAAAGGCTATTGGGCGCGTCCAAGATGTGTACGGCACGGCTTTCACCCCGCAGGGTTTGCCGGAACAACAGTTTAACTTTCAGGGCGGTGGCGCGTTGCCGACCTTGCCGGAGTTGCAGGGTCGCGCACGCTCTGATGTTTCGGCGCTCCCGGTTAACTTCGGCCCCACGGCGGGTCAGTACGGCATGGCTGGAGGCGGCCCCGGTGCGCTAAACCTTCAAGGCTTGGATACAAGCGGCATTGGCGGCGTGCAGACGGGTACGGGTCAGTTTGGGCAGGCACAGGGTGGCCCCAACGCGCCAAGACTTCAGGGTCAGTTAGATACCTCGCAACTTGCCGCGATGCCGGTAAACGCTGGCATGACGGCGCAACAGGCCATCATGTCGCGCCTCGACCCGCAGTTGCAGCGACAACGGGCGCAGTTGGAAACCCAACTTGCCAATCAGGGTCTGG
>ERZ807355.34-NODE-34-length-11370-cov-3.308440_pt1 | contig 11370 bp, 28 predicted proteins | sample MGYA00520898_ERZ807355 | MGnify/ENA primary metagenome ERZ807355 (study PRJEB31431, sample SAMN03801317) | freshwater metagenome | biome: Freshwater; feature: Lake; material: Water | place: Canada:St Catharines | collected 2012-08-12 | depth 1 m m ... | reverse complement strand
GATCTACACACTGCATATCGTCGGCAGCGTCAGATGTGTATAAGAGACAGATCTTGCAAACAAGTCAACTGGCGATGAAGTTCAATTCTTACCGGAATCAGATTGCGGGAAAAGAATATCTCCCACTGATTACCCTTTACCAACTTCATCACATTCTCCAGTTGTTGTAGTGCCAGCAGAATTTTCATTTCATCTGTCATTACATGAATTCTGCCATATAATAGTCACAGGTTATTTGCAGGGCTGCTGCCTTCTTTTCAATTTCATTTTCAATGATCACTTTACTTTCTTTTTGATACTGTTCATATTCTGAACGTTGGCGAAAGTTAGACTCTTCCATTTCGGCATGTTTCATAAAGTCTTCAAATGCATTTACAAACTGTAAGATTTCTTCGTTGCTCATTTACACTCAGGATGATTTTTACCAAGAACTTCACATACCGATGGATATTCATACATGGCAGAGGAGTTTTTCTTTTCAATTTGAACGATACCCCACCCACCAACAAATCCGATCACAAAAATAGAAAAATAATGAATTGGTTTCATAGTAAAGTAATTAACAAGTTTAGTATAGCAGATTAATCCCGAACTCTGGATGTTCGGTGGACACCTTTCATATTGTCACCCCTTGTCAATTTTTGCGACTTAAGTTCAGTAACCTCTAAACCACGATGAATCATTTTTACCATTGCCTCTTGAGCAGATTCAAGATTAAAATACACTGCCCACTTTTGTTTCCCCTCATAAATGTATCCAACCTTATAAAAGTCGTCCAATATTCTCATGAAATGGTCTTCATATACTCACCATAAAGAATTCTTTCATTCCACCTTGCAGAGATCTCATGAGGTTGCTCATAGTACTCCAAGTCCTCCATACACTCACCTTTATAATACCTTTTAGAGGACTTAAGTTTCAGTTCTCCGGAGACAAACTGAAGAATATGATAAAGTTCGTGAAGAAGTACCGTAATATAAGTCTCCTTATCCAGATGAGTGTCAAGTTCTATCAGGAATTCACGAGGATTGTAATGTCTTCCGGCAACATCACAGAATCCATATGCACCTTCACGCTTCATACCACGATGAAGAACCTCAATCTCCAGTTTGTGGCGAGGAAGATGCTTAGATACAAACCAACACACCACATCCTCACAAAGACGCTTTGAGAACCCGTATCCTTCTGTGTATAATGTAAGCATTAGAATGAAGTAATAATGATGGTAGTAAGACGAACTCCCCAATTCATAAAGATGATAAAAGAAGAGATAAAAATCAGTTTGTCTTTAATGGTCATATTCAACATGCGAATGCCAGACCCCCAAGAGATGCCCCAAGTGCCGTTGCCCAACCACGATTTCTGCGGTTGTTGGAAGTGCTGGTCATGGAGCGTCCGATTGCTCCTCCCAGTGTAGCACCCAGAAGAGTCCGAACGGGGTTGCAGTTGGGATTTGTTGCTCTTCCATAATAACCATTGTTATATTGGTTGGAAGGATTCCAGTTACCACCACTCACCTGATTACAAGGAACATTATAGGATTGAGTCTGCACTCCACCCTGATAATAGTTCCCGTACTGGTCATAACCACCCGGAACATAAACTTCCTGATATTGGGTGCAGACCCCAAATTGATTAACCTGCTGTGCCATTACTGGTGTAGGTAGGAATATCAGTGGAAGGAGAAGAATAAGTTGTTTCATTTTGCATAAAGATAAGAAGATGCCCAGTCGGCATTCTGTAGTAACCATTCCCTCTGCTCAATAATGCGGAGATCATAGCGAACGCCTTTAGCAGGAGATTTCCACGATGAAGACTTATAAATTTCTCCAGTTTTCTTATCTACAAATGCATGGCATGAGCGAGAAGGGGAACGATTAGGACCATTATCAATTACCATAATGATTTTGTGATACTTGCGACCAGACTCAATAATGAACTCATAATCACATTCACCATTCTTCAGGTCAGTGATACGAGAATTGTTATAATCAACACTCTCACCACGCTCAAGACAACGCTTATGAGACTTGATGCTGTAGTCAATGTAGTTCTGCTTGAGAGCATCACACAGCATCAGAGTCCATTTAGTAACATTCAACTGAATGGTGTTACGGGCGTCTTGCTGGGCAGCATAGTCAGCGAAGGTGGCAGTCATTGGTTTGGTTGCTTACTTGCTTATTATAAGGCATCCAGAGGGGTGTCTGGATACCCTGTGTGCCAGTTCTCAACGTGTCACAGTAGTGTTTCACACCATTGCCTTCCCTTGCTTATTTTAGAATATTTTTTGCCACTTTTTCTGCTTCTTTTTCTCTTTTTTCTTTTGCTCTACGAACCGCACCTCCACCAGAATTTGCCATCATCGCTTTTATTTGCGATGCTCTTTCTGGAGAATTGGGAGCAGAATCTCCATAATTTTTTATTTGGCGGTGTGCCTGTTCTTGTCCTGCAAGATAAGCATTCTTAAGTCTTTTTATTTCTTTTTTCTTCTTTCCTTCTGCAAGTTCTATAAACTGTTCAAATGTTATTGACATTTTTACTTTTATTTATTTTAAAAATTTGGTGGAGGTAGTTTAGGTGCATTCATTTCCACAGTGGTTTTCTGTAGGTTGAGCATCATACCATCTAAAGCACTGGCAATGGGACTAAATCCAATCGTTGCAACAATGATACCAAAAACAGTACCAGAGATGAAGTTAATCATAATAAAATAAATTTAGTTGTCATACATTCTACATTCCAGTGCATCAGGATGAGTGTCGCAATACAATTCAAGTGGTGTCGGGTCGTGAGAATCTTCTGGATGATTTTCTTTATATAATTTCAGTGCTTCTAATTCTTCTGAAGTATGGCGACGATTTTGTGATGAGATTGTCGGGTCATCAAGAACTTGTTTGTCCTTTTCAATATGCTGATCGATTGTACTCATAATACTCGGTAAATTAGATATAATATTTATTTTATTTTGTTTGTAACGATACAGAGTCACCTTTACCATAGAGAGATCTTACAAATAATGCCGTAAATTTCTCCATCTTTTGTGGGCAAACTTGACTCGGATTGTAATTAATTGCTTCTCTCAAAGCATTCAGTTCGTTCCACTCTTCGTGGGTAAGATATTCTGCGTTTGTTTTGGGAAGTGTCATAGGTTTAATAAGAATGTTAGGATTCTAACACAAATCCTTTATATTATGTAGAAACTTAACATTCTCTTTTGTTTTCGACAAATTCCTCTAAGGCATCCAAATCATCTTTGAGTTCCTTTTCTTTCTTCTGGTCGTGATAATAAGACCACAATGAGTTATGTACGGTCATTAATTCCGAAACCCAAAATCCGCCCGGATATATCCCCAGAGCATCCATAAGACCCCTGTGGGAAGTTCCTTCTTTCTCTGCCCTACACATAATATGGCAGATTGCCTGAACCATATCAAGTTTATCAGACTCAGAGAGCATAAAGTACTTACCTACTGCTCGTTGCTTTGCCTCTTCATTTGACTTCTGAAGTTCTTTGCAGGCATCAGACGCCCACCATTCTTTTAGCATCTTACCAAACTCATTTGGTTCAGTCATAGTTATTCCCCAAACACAGTCCCAAAGAATCCAGTATCACCAAATTTACGACTCTCCAGTTTATCCAGAAGTTTATCAGTATTCATTACAATTTCAATACGACTAATCATATCAGAAATCACCGAACATACTATAGGTCGTTCTTGTCGTGCAGCAAAGGCAAGTGCTGCTCTCAAAGATTGTTCTGCATCTTTTAAATTTTCTTCAACCGATTGTGATAGTGCCATCGTTTTCCTCCTCAAATAACATACAATCAATACAGGACTTTATTTCCAAAACATCATCCTTAGAAAGTCCATCTAAGGTAATTGCTTGCTTCTCAAACGCAATTGTGAGAGAATACTCGTCTTCTTCTGGATTAGAAGACCCACAGGTTTGAATGGTTCTCATTCTTTAATCCAGAAACCATCGGCAGTCATAGTCCAACCTGCCGCAACTTTTTCATCATAAGTTTTTAGTAGTTTAATTTTTCGCAGAAGAAAACTGCCATCATTATTATCCACCCACTCCACCTCATCATTTACTACAAGATTTGCTGCTTCCAGCAAGTCATCTGGGAAGGTGATAAAGTATTCAGTTTCTCCAGTATCACCATTCTCCACTTCTTCTACAGGAAGTTGCCACTTGACTACTTTATCTTGCTTAGGTTCTTCTGGGGGTAGTTTAGAAAGATATTCCAAATCACTGTGTCCCCAAGATCTCATACCATCATCTTTTACTTCTTCTTCCCAAAAGTTATTCCAAGCACCTTTGCATTCAGGTGATGAGTCATCTTTATCACAAGTGAGATGTCCCTTACCATTACCATTCAGTAGGGCAAGAAGTTCATATGCTTGTGATGTCTGATGTTTGTATGTGTAATAGTTTTCCTCAACAACACCTTTAATCACATCATAGATTTCTTGTGGTGTTGCTTCTGCAGCACTCATAGCATCGTGCATCCAGTTCTCAAGATTTTCAAGAGAATACTTTTTATAATTAAAGTCAGAGGTCATTTAGGTGCTCCTTGATTGCTTGCTGTATCATAACCTGAATTTCAGCAGAAGTCAAGTGGTTCATAAAACTCCACATAGGGTCTTCCTTATCCCAGTTGATTTCGTAAGAACCATCTGAGTTTTGAGTAATTTTCAGTGAATCAGTCTCTTCGTTTTGGTTTGTCACAGGAATTACAATAATAAGAATAGTTGTACTTGAAACATTTTACCACTTGAAAATTCAATTTGTCAAGATTTTTCTCTTCACCACATTTAGAGCAGACTCTAGTTTGGGGACTCCCACTCGGATTTTTCTCCTTTACGAAGTGCCTTAAGTTCTTTATATAAGATTTTGATTTGCTGATATGCCTCTTCAGGTGAGATTTTATCAGAGATTTCAAGTCCTGCAATGAGACCCACTTTATCTCCAAATCTTGCAAGTGCTCTTTCGTATTCCGACAATAATTCATACATCTTCGGTAATTCCACAATGTTCACCAACAATATCTATACGTGCATCTACTGCCCTGATATTCTCCATTAATTCATATAAGCAATTTGTAGTCTCTACATTCTCTTCTTCAAGACGTTTGATGTCTATGAGAGCACCTTCGTACTTTTGTTCCAGAGTGATAATACGTTCTTCAAGTATAACAACTTGTTTGGCAAGAGAAGAACAAAGTCCCACAAGACAATACTCATTATCATACTCATCAGAAACTATAAGTTTGTACTTGTCAGGCATCTCATAATTTCCCAGTAACCAATCAAATAATCTAAATCTCATCTCAAAACTCCAATTTCTTTTAGATAATTCCTGTACCTCATAAATCTACCGACACTTGGTTGATTTGGTACATTCAGTTGATGACAAATCTCCGAATATGCCAAAAATTCTGCCCAAGGTGTGGTGTAGTCCAGAGTATGATAAGGATAATCAGAGTTTTCCATCCACAATCCCCTGATGAGTAATTACTTCCATAAATCCTTCCTGTTTTCCCTTGAGATAGTAACGAGTGGCGGCAACACAAGTCTCTTGTGCGAGTGAAGTAACAAGTGCGTTCCCGTCCTTATCAAAACTTTTCCAAGTTTTCCAATTAGATTGTTCCACATAAAACGCACCATCATCATAAAGGTTTTCCAATTTTAGCTCCATCAATTTGAATGTAAATTTTGGGGTTGTCATTCCAATGCCTTATCACGCCACTTATTATAAAAATATTTGTAGTAAGATAAGTTAGAAAAATAACAGTACGAAGGACCGCAACACAATCTGCTTCGTTATTTTTTTTGCTTGCTTTTTCGCCCAGTGCTAGAGACCATAGTTTCCACATTTGTTCCAGGTTTAACGAATGATTGATAATCTGTTTTCTTGAATTTACATTTTTCAATGTATTTTTCAGCATGATTCATATTTTGAAAATAACACTTTTTAGTGTCCTTCATTTCCTTTCCATCGTTATGTATAATAAGAATAGGAAACTGTGCGTGAGGAAACTCAATCGTTTGTTCTTTCTTTTTCATTTGGTTTCATCTTCTTCGGTTGTTTCTTCTTCTTGTTCGTTTGCTGCTTCTCGTTGTGCTGCTATTTCTAACATTTCCTCATGAGTCAAGTACTTTTCAGTCATAGGTGCTCCTGGTATTCTCTCCATATTATAACACCCCCTCCCGAAAACGGGAAGAGGTGAAGGACACTTTATTGCGTGTCTGTTTCATAATCTTCTTGATAATACCCACTTACAACTCTATCATCCCAAGCAGTTGGTAAGTTGTGCTCCCTTGATTTCATATGATTTAATCCAGAAACTGGCAGACCCTCCAAGTCTTCTTCGTGTAAAATTCCATCCAACTGTTTAATTTCGTTGAATGTATGAGGAAAACGAAGTGCGTAACGATGCATTCCGTCAAGATTGCGATTTGTGCGAGACATAATGTTCGTGAATAAACACAATACTAATTATATCACTTTTTAAATTCTTTTTCAAGTCCCTTCGCAATTCTTAATGCTCTACGCCACACAAACCACTTCACCACTGGATTTCGTGGATTATGAAGCAACCACCACTTTTGTTTTTCGTATTGAAATTTTATGAGTTTCAATACTAATGCGAAAGCATAAGCAACACTATTATCAGTTACGATTAAGTATCCAATAAACATAAAAATTCCAAACCAAAAATAGTAGGAAGTCATTCAGTAAATCCGTGATTATAATCACTTGTATCTATAATCCTCCAATCAAGATAAAGTTCATTGAGATAATCAAGTAAAGCATCTTCACCTTCGGGGACAATTTCATCTTCATCCAGCACAAAACTTGCTTCACAAAGAGCAGGACCATATTCTGGTGGGTCTTGTAATGTTGCTGGATAAATCTCAATCACATCTTCAACAATACCACGAACATAGATGTCATTTCCATCTTGTTGAAAGGTTTCAATTACACTAATCATTTTTTTCTACGAGTTTCTTTTTGAATGAATTTCTTTGCGGTTTCAAGAGTGTTATGAGTACAAATCTGTTCACCATTATAAATGGAAACACACCTTTTGCCGTACCAGGGCACTGCTGCCCAAGTTCCATCACTACTAATGTATCCGTCAGTATTCATAAGCATTATAACGTAAACAAGCAGGCATACCTGGATTTGAACCAGGGATAAGGCTTTAGAAGAGCCGTGTGATAGTCCACTTCACTATATGCCCATAAAGAGGGAACTTTCCCTCTTACATTTTACTTTGAGTAATCGTCAAAGTCAATGACTCTTTCTTCGCAAAAAGCAATGTAGTCATCGTAATCTAAACCAAGATATTTGGCAAACTGCTCAAAATCTTCTCTTTTGTTAATAAACTGTCTTGTTTCCTGATTAGCAATGTTTGTGTCTGTCATATCAGTACCCATACCTTGAAATCATTTGGTCCATTCTATCCTCTCTATACTCCTCCTCTTGATTATCTTCAACATAGCCTTCGTGAAGTTCATCGTAGATTGTATCTGCGTCTTTATCTAGAAAAAGTTGTGTCATAGGAAGAAAAAGTGGCAAAGGTTGTTCTATATATCACCGAAAAGGGAATTACCCCTCTTCTGTGTTGTTTTGTTGAAACTCTGCGTCAATTTTGTCGTAGAGTTCCACAAATGTTGCTTTCGTCTCGTCATCAAAACGATTCAGACAAACTTTGAGTGCTTTGTCTTTCTTACCAAAGATAGAATATGCTTTGATAATATGAACCAGACGACGAGTAGAAATCACTTCATCAATACCACCATCAGCAAAGGTCTTACGGATAATGTCAGACCAATTACACAGGTGCTTGATGAAATCGGTGTGCTCACCAATCATAGGAATTTTAAGTGATTGAGCAACATTCGTCAAGATTTTGGTCTCAATAGAAATCGTAGGATACTGTTGCTCAAAGGTAATTGGAAAACGTTCCAGGAATGCTTCATTCAACACGTTAGTGCCGATGAAACGACCATCATCACTACCCTTACCTTTGGTATTCGCAGTCGCAAAGACATTGAAACCTGCCTTGGGAGCAACGTGTACACCAATCTTTTTCAGGAAGACACCTTTACCTTCCAGAACAGATTGAAGACACATAATCTTATTAGAAGCAAGGTCAATCTCATCAAGAAGAAGGATTGCCCCACGTTCCATTGCTTCAACCACAGGACCATTATGCCATACAGTTTCTCCGTTGACAAGACGGAAACCACCAATCAAATCATCCTCATCAGTCTCAATCGTGATATTCACACGGATGAGTTCCCGACCAAGTTGGGCACAAGATTGCTCCACACCAAAAGTTTTACCATTACCAGAGAGACCAGTAATGAAGGTAGGATAAAACAACCGAGATTGAACAACCTTTTTAATATCAGTAAAGTTACCAAAGCTGACGAAGGTATCATCTTTTTCAGGAATAAGGTTTTGAACAACAGCAGACATAGTAGCAACACCCTCAACAGCAGGAGAATTATAAGTCTCTTCCAAATCTTGAACGGTTGCGTCCAGATTCCACTTACCACGACTAACCTTATACTGGTTTAGATATTTGGAAAGAGTAGCATAAGAAGTATTCAGTTGTGCTGCTACTTCTTTCACAGCATCAGCACCAAATTCAGTGCCGAATTTTTCTTTCAAGATAATTAGTGCTTGGTCGGTCATGGTGTTTGGTTGATTACTCCGTAATTATAGCAGGGATTGGGGTGGTTTGGGGTGCCCTTGGGACACCCCGTGAAGTGGTCTAGGCAATCAGGTCAACAAAAGAACCCAGAAGTTTTTTGTTGGTCTTTTTCTTACCTAACATCTTCACAAAAGCAGTTTTGATTTGTGCTTTGGAAGCACCTTCTTCTACTTTGAAGTCCTCATCTTGTGCGAGAGAAGTAGCAGCAATCACATGGAACTGGTCAAAACCAGTATTATTGAAACTGATACATTGGTTCTTCCTATATTCTACTTTCGCACTCTCATAATTATCATACCCATTACCATACCAACGGTAGCAGTTTTGGAAATCACGACCAGGAGTGATACGGAAGTTGATAAGATTTACAGTAGGGAACCTATCTTTGACCGTTTCCAGAAGGATTTTAGCATATTGGGAGAAACTATTGTAATCAAAACTACGATAGACACGACCACTTTTGCGATCACGAATAGAAGTTTTGTTGTATTTCGTCATACCAATATAAGTATCATCATAGTGACCTTTCCTCTCTTTGGTTACAGAATTTTGGTATCCTTCACCATCAGTCAAGAAGACTACATTAACCTTTTGAAGTTTATTCTTTGCCTGAAAATCAGGAATCAAAGAATGAAGAGCCATAATGCTTTCACCAATAGGAGAACCAGAGAGTTCAAGATGACGAGGAACAACACCCCTATGACATTGATAAGCATAACAAGCAGTCCAGATATTCTTGAGTTGCTCTTCTAGAACACGATTATTCGTTTTGCTGGTGAAAAAGTTCATCAAACGGAATGATGCTTCTGGTGCGATAACACCTGCTACTTTCTTATAAGTAAGAGGATGATTTGGTTGTACTTCCATATAAGAATTACATTCCAAAGTAAAAGCATAAACCTCAAAAGGAATATTCACCTTACGGCAGAACCAAACCAAATTCAACAGTTGCTTATAAGCATCTAGAATAAAGTTATTCATAGAACCAGACCAATCTAGAATAAAGATTAGACCGTGATTCTTACCGTCAGGGACCACAGAGACCTTCTTAAACAAGTCCTCGTTGAACTTATAGGTATGAAGTTTCTGCGTGTCTAGAACCCCTGTACGGGCAGTAGAAGCACGAGCATATTGGTCGGCAGACTTCTTACACTCAAACTCTTTTACCAGATAAGATACTTCTTTCTCTGCTGATTTCTTGTAAGTAGCATACTCTTTACAAGCAAGAGCAAAGTAATCCTTATTCACATCATTCCTAGAATACTCTTCCTTTGCTTTACTGTGAATGAACTCATTAGGAATAATCATATTCTCAAGAATCATTTCAGGAAGTTCCACATAGTTGGTTTCCTGGGAATACCTATCTACAAGGTCTTTGGATTTTTCATCAAAAGACTTTGAAGTTTTGGACTCCAATTCATTACTTTCTCTGTGCTGATTGCTTGGGTCAACACCATTTCCACCACCTTCTGGTGCTTCCATAGATTTAGAAAGTTCACCTCCTTCACCTTCATCTTGACCCCCACCTTCACCTTCACCTTGACCCTCACCTTCTTGGTCGTTTTGAGTATCACTACCAGAACCTTGATTGGGTTTGGGAGTTTCTACTTCCTCACCACCAGGACTAGAAGATTGCTCCATATCATTTTCAGGAAGGTTATTTACCTTTTGACGTTTGTATTTCACAAACTCTACAATCTCACGAGCAAGTTGTAGCACCTCATCAAAAGTTTCGGTTTGACCAGCACGAGTTAGGAACTGCTCTTCATCATCGTTGAAAGCAATGTTATGAAATGCTCCAATCTTGTAATAAAGATTGATACGGTCAATAAAAGACAATTCGTCAAGATTTTCTTCTTTTGTGGAGAAGAAATCATCACTGTTGAGTTCGTTATAACCATTGAAGAAAGTACGGGAGAGACCAGCATACTTTTTCTTCATTAGTTTTTCTACTCGCACATCCTCCAAGACATTTACAAAATCTTTGGGGACTTCTGGGTAATCAATAGTCCAATCCACATTATCTGTAAAAAGTGCGTGGCCCACTTCATGACCTACAAGAAGGTCATAGACAGTCGCAGATGCTTTATCCCAAGTAGGAAGAGTGAGAATACGACGGTCTACATCAAACATAGCAGTCGGGACTTTTTTATGTTCAATAATCAAGTTCTCTGTTGCCAAACATTTGGCAAGAGAACCCTTGACTTCTAAATTAACGGGCATGGGGGGTGCTTTTGACTACTCCGTAATCATAGCAGAAAAAAAGGGGGCAGTTGCCCCCCGTGTTCCACCATAGAAACCGTCCACCACCACAAGGACGGGTCTTACAACTCAAAGATACAAAGTTGCGAAGACTTATACATCATACATCAAAGACTTTTAGGTGTCAAGTGTTGACAAGATATCAAAACCTATCTAAAATCACTCTGTTGGGTTTGAAGATAAATTATAGCTCAGTTCCTACTGGTCTTTCCCATTTAGTACCTTCTTGAACTATACCGTCTTCATCTCCATCTCTTGCATCAGGATTATAACCATCAGCAATCTTTTCTTCTAGTGTCTGTTCAGTAGTTGTAGTTTCTTCAGTAGTTGTAGTTTCTTCAGTAGTTGTAGTTTCTTCAGTAGTTGTAGTTTCT
>ERZ807355.33-NODE-33-length-11454-cov-5.394596_pt1 | contig 11454 bp, 10 predicted proteins | sample MGYA00520898_ERZ807355 | MGnify/ENA primary metagenome ERZ807355 (study PRJEB31431, sample SAMN03801317) | freshwater metagenome | biome: Freshwater; feature: Lake; material: Water | place: Canada:St Catharines | collected 2012-08-12 | depth 1 m m ... | reverse complement strand
GTCTCGTGGGCTCGGAGATGTGTATAAGAGACAGGATACGAGGTGCTGAGTTTGATACTGGTTTAGCCGAACCATTAGCTTCTTTTTGAATGATAGCAGGCATCACAACGTCTGAGTCATTAGGATTGTTAATCATCATAGTTGTACCTAAAGGTATCTCAATCTTTACTTCGTTCTTTAAGAAGTCATTTGTAACTTCTTTAGTATATTTAGAATAAGGACGACCTCTATCTGTTTTGAACTTTTGATTCCAGAAGTCATTTTCTTCTTTGTTTTGAAAAGTATAGTACTTAGCAATCAACTCACCCATAGGTATGATGTCTACTGAATCTTTATCTACCTTCTCAGACCAATCAACATAATCTGTGATACCACCTGAACCAGTCTTATAGTAAGTATCACGAGGTTCGATATAATAAAGTCTCTCAATCTGTTTGTCTGATTCGATGTGTAGATTAAACATCTTGATGATAGATAGCAAGAAGTCTTTACAAGTCATATCTTTAGGTAAGATAGAACTGACAGGTATCTGTGAACCTTCTGAAGCTACTGAACTTGGGTTACATATAATAAAAGAAGAAGCTTCAGTTCTTAAGTAAAAGTCTGCTAATATATCTGTTCTTTCTAAAGGGTCATCATTACCAGGTGGATTGTAAATCTCGTGGAATCCTATACCTGACCTACCAACTAAGGCTGAGTAACCTGTGTACTGACCTGAGTTAGCTTGAACATATGATTGTGTTTGAATCCAAACCTCATCACCTTCAGAAAAGTAACTTTTACTTGATACAACATTTAGATTAAAGTTTTCCCAAGAAGCTGGTTGGTATCTACCAAAGTACTTCCAGTTTGGATTGTTTGCTTCGTAGTAAGAGTTACCGTTCATATCAAATGATTTACTTGAAGAACCAATCTCTTCTGTAAATCCGTTACGTTTTCTCATTATCTTTGCTATAAGATAGGTACCTGTTTTAGATTGACCAATAGGCCCCGAAGGATTATTGAATGCGGCTCTTGGATAGTAAGTGTATAATGAATCACTTGGTGAAAAAGAAGCTGTACCATTTGCTGTACCACCATTATATCCGTTCATATCAATCCAACAAGTCAACTTCATATTTACTGATAGACTATATTCACCTGTCTCTCTTACAATCCATTTGTAAGTAGATTCATCCCAGTTCTTTATAGAAGCTGTTGAACCAGGTGCGTCATAAAACGATACGGTTGTACCGATTAAACCACCAGACTCTGTCTTAAAAGGTACATAGTTCGGGTCAAGGTTTGGATATGTTGTTACATATTGAGTTTGATATGTTGGGTAGTAGTATGTTTGAACATACCTACCTGTGTTATATCCAATAAGTTGATTTGTGTAAGAACTTGTAAGACCTACACAAAATCTTCTATCATTTAGTTCAAAAGGTGTGAGCTCATAAGACAACTTCTTTTGTGTAAGAATAAGTCTTTTGAATAATTGAGAATCTAAGAACGTAGATTGATACTTAGAGTTTGTTAACTTCATAATCTTATCGAAGATACCTTTGATATAAAAAGCAGGTGACATATTTGTTACAGCAAAAGAGTTGTAGTCATATTCATCACCCCAAGATATAAGAGGGTAAACATATCCTTGACCTGTAGCAGTTCTTTTGTAACAATATGAGCTGTTGCTGGCTGTCGGTGCTGTGACCGAGGCGCCTGCGTTCATTAAAGCTATAGGGTAAAAGTAGTTTACAACAAACCTTGTAGAACTTACTCTTTGAGTTACAACCCACTCACCTTTAGCAGCAACAAGCCAAGGTAGTGTAACCGTGTTTGGGTTTATAGATACAAAGTCATCTTCAAGTAAACCATGAGATGTATAAGTCTCAATAGCCAATCTACCTGTTGTGGCGTCTCTATAGATTGTTTTAATCTGTACAGCTGTACCACTTGCTATAGATGTGTATGTTGAACCATTTTCTTTTTTTGAGTAACCATACCAAGATTGTTCTATGTTTGTTTTAGACCATTGGTGGTCCCACTCAGATAGGTCTAAGTCAGCAAGTTTAGTCATACCTACATCATAGAATAAAGAAGTCAAATCACCATTCAAAGCAATCTCATATTCGATGTTACCTGTCGGGTCTCTTTTAATCTTTTTAAGTTGTAGGTTACCTTTTAAAACTTGTATACCATCATTCATCACGATACACTCTTTTCTAAGATTAGGATTGAATCCTTCATAAACAGAAGTGTTACCAATGGTAACCCAACCGTCTTGACCTATCTCATAAACGTGTGAGAAGATTCTGTTGTTGTTCTTTGTACCTGGTATAGTGATTGTTTTAGACCAAGATGTTCTACGCTTTTCTGGTTCACGAATGTCTAAGATAGAATAAGTGATAGGTACTGGTATAGAATCGTATAAGTCTAAGGCTAAACCTGAAGCGCCATTTAAGTTTGCTGGTCTTGCTATACCAACAACTTGATTAGATATAGTCTCATTTGGATTCTGAGCTAATCTATAAGAATATGTGACCGTTGGTGTACCTGTACCATCTACTAAGATGGCTTCATTGTACGGTCTGTGAAAAAGTATCAGTTGTGTTTTATTAGCCATTATCCTCTAAGTGTTGTTTTTGCGTAAGCCATTTGATAGCTCAGTGAGTACTCTACTGGTTTAGTCATCTTTTGTTTTACCTCTATGTTGTTGTCTGATATGACAACTGGTAGTCTGTCAAAGGTTGTATCTTTATAGATATAAGCACAAATCTCTCGTGGTGGGAAGTAAGAAGCCCAAGTAGCGCCAACATCAACTATGTTACCGACTATACTTATGATTTGGAATCTACCTATAAACTCAGCGTAACCTACAATATACTCAGGTATCACCATAAGATAGTCACCTACACTTAAACCTTCTGTATCATTAACCCAGAATAAGATTCTACTATCAGGTGAACCTGTGTAAGTACCAGCCTCATCATAGATTCTTATTTGTTGAATCTCAGGTCTTCTATAAGTAAAAACATCAGGTGACAACCACATCTCATATAAAAAGTCAGATACTTCTTTTGAGCAATATGTAGCCACCTTGTGTTGTTCTGTAGCAAGTATTTTAAATGTAGTTGTACCTCTATCACCTACGGTATAAGACCAAGCGTTACTGATGTTACGACCGATTGTTTTCTCATAGTTTTTTCTCTCTATGTTGAACGACTTCATGTTACGGTGATAGAACGTAAAGTTTTCTATACCACCTAAAAGACCGACAAATCCTAAACGAGTTGTGAAGGTCTTAGGGTCTCTTAGTTTAAATGTAAAGACTTCTGATTGTCTTATACCATTGTATGACAACCAAACTTTATATGAACTCACATCTTGATTAATGATAGGTGTCGCATAAATCTTATTTAAGTTGTAGGGTCCAACTGATAGTCTATATCTTTTTACACTTGATAAAGTAGGTGATGATATACCTGTCAAAGTGGTTGTACCGTCTTGATAGAAAAACTGAATATACAAACTATAAAGAGCAGTCATTGGTTGTAAACTAAGAAAGTCTAAGTAGTATCCATCATTGTAAGTTACTTCTACTTCTCTTGGTGAGTTTGTTAAGAAATACTTAGAAGCAGTTGCTGAAGCAGTACCCATCACATAATCTGTATATGTGTAATTTGGAAAATCTTCATAATCAAAAGCGCCTTCATAAACATAAAAAGTGTTTGATGTTGATAGGTTTGGATACTGAAGTACTGAACCATCACAATTGGTAGTAGCGTCATACTCTTCACCAAATCTACAATAAACTGAGAATGAAGAACTTGGCGCCGTAACTGAACCACCTAAAGTAAAAGCTGTAGTCGTGTTGGCTAAAACTAAAGTCTGTGTATAATCCTGAAGAACTCTACTTAATAAAAAGAATCCGTAACCTGTGTTTGGGTCAGGGAAGATTTTGTCTGTAAACACTTTTGTACCATTTACATAAAGGTCACAGATATATCTAAAGTTACACTTACCAGAGTTGTTTGATGTAACCGTTGTGTTGATTGGATTTGATGATGGATAGAACTTATTCGATGTAAAGTTACTTATGATTGTGATAGCCATGTTCTTACTTACTTTCTTTATAGTATATGTAAGTAAGTTTATTGTATGTTTATTGTGTGTTGTTTAGACCATTTACTTGGTCATCCATATAGTCAGCCATACCTTGTGTGATTGATTCACCTAAGACGTTTATTCTTGATTGAATCACTGAGTCAAAGAATGGTCTTGGCTTTATACCTTTCTTTACTATGTTTGTAGCGACAGCCCAGTTGTTTAGACCTTTAGATAAAGCCCAAGGTTTAATATGATAGGCCACACCTTTGATAGATGTTTGTTTAAAATTAAACTGAGAGCCTCTTGTTTGAAGTGTTCCATTTACACCTTTGTCTACAAACTGACCATAATCAGCCATAAAGAACTCTATATCACCGTCAAGTGATGTACCTTGTTCATAAGAGATAGACCTTTTTAAAATACCTTTATAGTTGATAGGATAAGAGTCTATCACTTTTATTATAGCAGCAACCGTCTCACGACCCCACTGGTCTTTTATTTGTTTGAGTAAGTTGATAAGTTCTTCGTTCATTATGATATGTTTGTAAAGTTAAAGTAAGCTGATGTACTAGCAGTAACCCATATACCACCTCTTAGTACTTTACAAGTTGTAGCGTAAGCTGTACCAGATGAAGGATATGTTGTTTGTAGATTAAATCCATCACCTGACCATTTTGATACCATCCAATAAGTGTTACCAACTCTAAGATTTGTTTGGTCATTTTCTGTATCGCCGATAGTACCGACCGTGAAGTCCCAGTTACCACTACCAGATGTTATTGTTTGTTGTCTAGCAACACCGACATAGTCGTTCCAAGCGCCACCAGATAGGCTTTGTAAGATACCATTTGGAGCAAAAGAGTATTGAGGCTCATTTAGGCCAGGTCTATTTATAGATATAGCGAGAGCTGTATATGATGTAATAGTACCAAGTGAGCTATAATATACAAAGGCCGTCTGTGTAGATACGCTAAGTTTTGCTGTAGATGTAAACTTAAAAGCAAAGTACTCATCACCTGCTATGTCATAGGTCACAGGTAAGGTACCAAATCTCTCAATCTCATTGGTTCTATACACACCGACTTTACCATTATATCTTGGGTTTAAGTAAGCCATATATTAGAAAGTGTTTAAGGTTGCTCTCTTCCATCCACCAGAAGTCTTTACATAAATATAGTTTGCGTCAAATGAGATTTGATTTACTACACCTGTTGTATCAGCTGATGAAGTAGGTGTAAAGTTTGTACCAAAGACTGCTGCGGTTGCTCCTGCTCCGAATATAGTTGTAGATGAAGTTGCCAAAACTAATCCTTGAGCTGCAAAAGCACCACCAGACCACCTGTCAAATCTAAAAGATGTTCCATCGGAATCTAAACCTAATTTCCATCTATTCTCACCACCTGATGTTGCTAAGGCATAATGATAATAAACACCATTAGCATTTTGAAAATGACCTCTTGTTTGTAATAATGTGCTCTCACCATCTAAAAATCTGGTGATAATTAGACCATTAGATACAGCACCTATTGCGCCAGAACTTGGTCTATAAAAACCTGTGTCTGTATCTGATATAAAAGAAATAGCAGGTGATGCTATTGAACCGTCTACTAAATCTATACCACCTGAATCGAATAAAGAAGATGTTACACCGCCTGTTGCTATTCCTACTTGATTTGTAGTGACTCTATATAAACCAGTGTCTGTATCTGAGTTGAACGATATAGATGGTGTTGCTACTGAACCGTCTTCAAACAAATGAACATCATTTGACCTTACATATGTTGGCGCTATTGTAAACTTTAAAGTACCAGCTGAAGATATACCTAAGATGTTTGTACCTGCTCTATACAATCCTGTTGAACCTGAGTTGATAAAAGCAATAGATGGTACACCTTGTGAACCGTTACCAAACTGAGCCGCTAGTTGAGTTAATCTTACTATCTCAGTTGAGTTTACAACCAAGCCCATATTGTTTGTACCTTGTCTATATAAACCCATTGTTGATTCATTTTGAAATGTCAACGAAGGTGCTGCTACTGAACCATCTGGTAGAGTAGACACTGAAGTCAAATCATTTCTTACCCACTGATTGTCAGCAATAGCTTCATAGAAGTACTTACCATTGTAGTACTTCTGACCTTGATATGTTCCAGTTATAGAAGCAGTACCTGAGTAAGTACCACTTGAAGACCAGTTTGTTGATGAAGTAAGACTTGATATGACGGTTGCGTTTGTTACATAAACATCAAAGAAAGTAGCAGCAGATGAACCACTTGTACCAGATGAACCACTTGAGCCTGATGAACCTGATGAACCACTTGTACCAGATGAACCTGAAGTTCCTGAAGAACCACTTGTACCTGAATCAGCTGACACAGCAACAAATATATCTGTGTTGTTTAGAAAAGATACCGTAGAGTTTAGTAAAGTTACAGGTACAATCCAGTAATTATCAGCACCTGATACTAAAGTAGGTGTACCAGTTACATCCCAAGTTTGATACTCAGCAGAGTTTGTTTGATGTTGTATAGTCAAGTTTGAACCTTGTCTTATTAAACCTAAGAATATATCAACATCTAAGTTGTCTTGTGTAAGGTGGTTGATATGAATAGCAGTTGCTCCTGTTTGAGTAGCATTATTCCATAAGATATAAGAATTGCCGGGGTTACCTGTATATGTGTTTGCTTTAGCCTTGTATAAAAAGTAAGAAGATGATTGACCGTTTAAACCACTTGTACCTGACGAACCAGAAGTACCTGAGCTACCACTTGAACCACTTGTACCTGATGAACCTGAAGTACCACTTGAGCCACTTGAACCTGAAGTACCTGATGAGCCAGAAGAACCACTTGAACCGGATGAGCCACTTGAACCGGATGAGCCAGAAGTACCTGATGAACCTGAAGTAAGACCAGGCGCTGAAGTACCTGAAGTACCAGTCAGACCACTTGTACCTGATGAGCCAGAAGAACCTGATGAACCAGATGAACCTGATGAACCATTTTGACCTGAAGTACCACTTGAACCTGAAGAGCCTGAACTACCACTTGAACCACTTGAACCGCTTTTACCTGAAGTACCAGATGAACCAGAAGTACCAGATGAACCTGAACTTGATGAAGTAGCAACGTTACCAAAAGACAGGTTACCAGCGCCATCTGTTTTAAGAGCTTGACCTGAAGTACCATCTGTACCTGGTAGAACATAAGTTGAAGCAGTTGTACCATTAAATCTAAAACTGACCGAAGCAGTTATACCATTGTTGACAATAAGTTTGTCGCCTTGTATGTTTGAGTTTGCTGTAAACCCTACTTTTTTCTGTGTACCCATTATATATCGTTACTTTTTATGTTGAAGTCGTAGTCAGGATCTTCACAATCAGCTGACTCAGCATTGAAGTCTACATCAACCGTCAAAATCACACCACTGACATCATCTAAGAATCTATCATTAAAAGGTACCAGTGAAGGTTGTGTACTTATTGTAAACAAGTCTGACTTTAATCTTAAGAATCTTACTAATCTAAAAGCTATTTCTTCGCAGTCTGATATGACTTTATTTTGATTTGATTCACCAGTCGCAGATACAAACACTAAATCATAGATTAAGATTTGATAGCTTCTTGTTAAAGCGTACTCACCTACAGATGTAGAAGTAGGATTAATCCACAAACCAGGATAGATTTGTTTAGCCTTAGGTTCACCATTCTCATTGTAAAGTTGACCGAATCCATACTGACTTATGTTTGGGTCTGCTTGAGACCATTGGTTGAACACTGAGTCCATACCGTTCTGACTTAAATACCCTATACTCATATCTAATATGTTTTACTTTTGATTGTTTGTTTTTACACCACCAGACATTTGATATGATAGGTGATTAAAGATTGCTTTGACCGGTAGCTCATAATAAGATTGTATCTTTACTAAATCACCATCAGCAAGTAGGGCTATCATATGATAGAATCCCCAGCTTTTTTGGAAGGCTTCTGCTTGTGCGTCTTCGTAAGTGTTTGGGTCTGACTCTTCTTCATCAAACTCTGTTCCTCCTTCGCTTGTTCTGTTAAATAGTCCGCTAAAATCTTCGTAAACTCGATTGCGGAAGCCGAAAAAAAAAGAACCGACCCGTGTATGAATGTGATTGATAGTTTATCTCTGAATAAATTAGACCTCTCTATAAAGCCTGATGGCTTATGTGGTTCAATCTCATACATATCACCAGACTCTTTAGTAACAGGTCTGTATAGTAAAGCAGCATAAAGATGTATATTCTCTACAGACTTGTCTTTCCAGTTCTCAGCATCAGCCCATTCACCTGCTGATATAAAGTCAAGTTGTGGTATCATACCATACTTAACACCATCAAGTTCAAACTTTAAAGTAACTTCAGCTTTCGGTGATGCTGATGTAAACTCTATCTGTTGTTGTAACTTTCTAAACTCATTCATAGACATATTCCTTACGACAACAGGGTCCATATCCATTAGTATAGATACCTTTTCTATTTCTTTTGTTACTTCAGAATCTGATTCTATCAGACTTAGTTCTTGCCACATACCGATTGTAACATCATTCCAACTTTTAATCTCGTTCATATTGTTCTTTATTTTTAATAATCTACAAACTCTATGTCAAAGTCATAGTCATTTGTTCTTTTTGTTTTTGTTGTGTAGGTATAAACTGCGTATCTTGTAGCAGACAACGCATCATCAAACAACTTGATAGGCTCATCAGTCTTCATCTCGTTTACAATTTTCCACTTATATCTTCTTAGTTCATCTAAGGTTCTGACTGAATCAGAATGAATAAACATCTTGTAAGACTTCATACAATCTATACCTTGTTTGACTTCCTTCATTGATGAGGTGATGTCAAATCCTGCTCGCCTTACTGACTCAATCGTTTTAGGTTCAGCTGAGTCACCAAACATCCTTCTATCTTTTTCTACACCTAAGTCTATCATCTTATTTATTAAGTCATCTGTTGTAAGATATGATTCGTGTATAATCTCTTTGACCCAGATACGCTTAAAGTTTGTATCAATCCATATCTTCATAATAGCTGAAGGGTGATTCCAACCCCAGTCACAACCATAGATTATATCTTCAAACTTAGGATGTCTTTTACCTTCAGAGTCTACCTCATAAAGTTCTTCTTCTGAAGACCAGTACTCATAGTTGCTGTAAACAAGTTCATTGTTCTTAGCAGGTAAACCTAAACCATATACAGACCATTGGTCTTCATCAGTATCTTTGTAACTTAGAATCTGATTAATGATAGATTGTTCTAAGAACGGATTATCTAAAAAGGTTGAGTGTAGATATAAACAATCAGGATTACTTTGAAGTCTTAAAGACCAGTGTAAGGCGTCTGAAGGATTCTGAGCCATTATGATACGTTCTGTAGTTCTCATAAACAACTGGTCAGCTTCTTCTTTACTAATCTCATTTACCTCATCTATAAAAATCATATCGTGTTTAAGACCTCTTAGTTTGATTGATTGGTCGATTGATATAAACTGAATCGTGTTGTCGTTTAAGGTATAGAAGTTGTTTGTCTTATTGTGATTCTCTTCTTTGTATATGTCATAGTCTTTAAGCATCTGTAAGAACTCTCTCATAGCGCCAAGTCTTAAAGAAGGAAAAGTCTTACGAGCTATTGTAACGGTCTTTTCTTTATTCTTTAGACAATATACAAGGAGGTACTGAAGGATTGAGTAGGTCTTACCAGAACGAGAACCACCTACATTCAAGATGAATCTCTTATCTGTCTTCATCATATCATTAAGAAGTCTGTTACCTTTTATTTGTAGTCTACTCATATCAAACCTTCAAGTCTTTTTATAGAGAAGTCATGGTAAGTCTCATTTAGTTCATATCCTATGTAGAATCTGTTTAGTTCTAAGCAAGACATACCAGTTGTAGCTATACCACTAAAAGGGTCTAAGACTATATCACCTTCATCTGTAAGAAGATTGATATAATAAGAAGGTAGTTCTTTATTAAAAGGTGCTGGGTGTTTTATGTGGTTGTCTTTAGCAGCACCAGCAGTAGCAAATCTAAACACGTTGTCAGGTCTTACAAGATGAGGTACCGTTCTCTCTACAAACTCATCAACAGATAGACCATCTTTGTCTACTTGTTTATTTGTTTTTCTTATTTTGATTCTTTTACCATCAATCACTTTACCTTGACCTAAAGGTGTATCATTCTCAAACCTAAGTTTGTAACTCTCAGCAGGTTCTTGTAAGGCTCTATCCATATAAAACTTCATCTGAGACTTGTCTTTACAGAAGTGAAAAATAAACTCTGTTGTGTTCCTAAATCTTTTTACTTGACCATTTGGTATACCGTTCTTCTTGTGCCAAATATAAGTATCATAAAGCTTTAAGTCAGTCTCTCTATTGTTACGAGATATAAGGTCATAGATATAAGTACTTCTGTAACCATTCTCACACTTGTCATTTATGTTTAAGATGAATGAACCTGATGGTTTAAGAACTCTATGAATCTCTTTGAATAAAGGTAGAATCCAATCTACATAATCATCAGGCTTTTTAGTTGATACTGACTTACCATAGTTTACTATATCAGAATAAGGTGGTGAAGTTACCACTAAGTCTACCGAGTTGTCAGGTTGTTGTTTGATGAGCTCGAAGCAATCACCATTAATTATATTAAAGTTTGTCATATTTAGAATCTTGCGTATGAGTTACCATCTTCATCAGTAGCGTCCATACTTATTATTTTTATTAGGCCTTCGTCATCACCTTTTAGTCTGTGTATCTTGTTGAAGCCAGCAGCTATTCCTCTCTTAAAAATCTCTGTGTAGTAGCTAAAGCAGTTCTCACCTTTATTCTCATCAAACGAGTACCAGTTACTAAAGATTTGTATGTAACCATTCTGTAAACAATCGTGTTTATCATCAGGATTTGCGTAGTAGAACTTTTTAATCACGTTCTTACCTAAAAGAATCAACATCTTCTCAGCAGGTCTGGTCAACTTACCCATAGCCTTACTCACAAGTATCTCACAATAAAGGTCTTTGTTACTTAGATAAACCTTAGGTCTTTCTTTTCTTACATAGTACTTACTCATTAGATTGTGTTCCTCCTTCAAGTTCTTCTTTAGAGTTTATGATTTGTATATCAAGTCCTGTGAATCCTACTTGACCTGAGTGTTCAATCTTCTGAGCAGCGTAAAGGCCTTGTAACTTATTTAGTTCGGCTCTATATTGAAGCCAAGTCTTTTTGTCAGAGACTGAATCCATCTTACGCTCAATCTGTTGTATAGACTCAGTATAAGCTTTCTCCTGTCTCTTATACACATCTGACGCTGCCGACGATATGCAGTGTGTAGATCTCGGT
>ERZ807355.32-NODE-32-length-11593-cov-3.995580_pt1 | contig 11593 bp, 5 predicted proteins | sample MGYA00520898_ERZ807355 | MGnify/ENA primary metagenome ERZ807355 (study PRJEB31431, sample SAMN03801317) | freshwater metagenome | biome: Freshwater; feature: Lake; material: Water | place: Canada:St Catharines | collected 2012-08-12 | depth 1 m m ... | reverse complement strand
ACTTCCCTGAGAACCACCTTTAATATTAGTTGCTATGCCGGCATTATCAGCATAATCGACAAATCTAATTCCTGTAATATTTGATGCTGTGACCCATTTAGGTCGATCAAGATCTGTATCGTATGTTAATATTGCACCATTTGTTCCAGAAGCTGCTAAAAGTGCAGTTGTACTTGAGGCAGTTTGATATGGAATACTTCCCTGAGAACCACCTTTAATATTAGTTGCTATGCCGGCATTATCAGCATAAGTAGCATTACCACTAAACTGACCATTAAATGTTGTGGCATAGATGGTACTCCAACGATTAGATGTTCCACCCAAATCTAAAGTTCCATTAGTGGAGGGAAGAACACTGGAGTTAACTCTGGCAGTAAAGGTTACCGTATCACTAGTAGCATCTCCAAGAGTTGTATTACCATTAACTGTTATATTTCCACCAACAGTAAGGTTACTACTAACTGTTGTCTGAGTTGCTTCTAAGTAAATATCATCATCAGCATCATTTCTGATACCAATATGCAATCTTGTATTTTCTCCAGATTCTGCATAATATCTAATAAATGCTTCATCTCCAGAACCTCCTCCAGGATCAGTTGCCCAATAGATTCCTTTATCTGAACCAGAACCTGCAGAAGGTCTAAAGAATCCAGTAACTGTAGCAATACCAGTAACCAAAAGATTTCCGGTTTGAAGATCTGTTGTAGTGACTTTGGTGATTCCGTTAAAAGTATTCGCATAAACAGTATCCCACCTATTACCAGAACTACCCAAGTTTCTGGTTCCAGTAGGAATAACATTTGTATTGATTGATCCGTTAACAGATATGGTATTAGCACTAGAATCCCCTAAAGTTACATTACCACTAAAATTACCATCAGAAGCATAAATTGGTCTATAAGAAGATCCTGTAGAATCTTGTGCGATAAATCTTAAAGATCCATCGCTATACATTTTAATAGCAGCTGCTGCAACATTACCCCAATGGAAAGTTAATCCAGGAGCATATGGACTACCTGTTTGAGTATTTCCGACTTGATTGATTTCACGAATTTCAATAGAACCACCCCAAACATCGTCACTTGCGTAAGTTCCTGTTGCAACAATAGCATTATCTGAAATAGCACGAATTTCACCATTAACATCAAGTTTACAACCTGGACTTATAGTTCCTATACCAAATCTACCAGTAGAAGGATTATAAGTTACTCCAGAATTAGTATATAAATTTTCATATGCAGCAGGACTATTATCAGAATCTACAAAAGTCAAATAATGAGTTGCATTGGTACTTCTGGTTATAGCAGCAATTTGAGATGCTGTATCAGCATTACCGGTAATAGCACCTACAAATTCATTGGCATATACTTTACGCCAATAATTTGATGCACCACCCAAATCTTTACCACTACCATCTATACCGGATGATGAATTAGTAGAAGGTAATACACTAGAATTAATTTTAGAAGTAAAACTTACTGTATCAGTATTGGCATCATCACCAAAAGTTACATTACCATTAAATGTTGATGTTCCAGAAACAGTTAAATTATTACCGAGATTTAAATTCTTGGCAATGCCAGCACCACCACTTACAATTAGTGATCCGTTTGTTGTGGTTGTAGACTGAGTTTCATTATTAAATGTTGATATTCCAGAAACAATTAATTGATCATCAATAGTTGTAGTACCACCAGCAGAATCAATAGTTAGATTACCCGATGTAGTATCAATTTCATTATCGCCAGTAATTCCTATTTGAATATTATCAATATAAGCACCACCATTGGCATCAATATAATTATCAAATGTGCTGATTCCAATTACTTTAAGATTTCTGGTTGTAGTTAATCCAGAAACTCCAAGATCCTTAATGGTTGCTATACCAGTGACCTGAAAATCTTTGGTTTTTAGAAACTCTGTGAACTCTGCTCTTCTACCACTAATTTCATCATAAAAAATATCATCTTTAATGTATAAATCTCCACCAACATATAAGTCACCACCAGTAGTGGTAATTCCACCATTAGATGCTAATGTTGTGACTCCAACAACACTTAATTGTTCACCAACATTAAGATTTTTCTCAATTCCGACACCACCTTGTGTAACGATAGATCCCTGATCTTTATCATTAGATTGTGTTGAGTCATTTACAAAAATTGCATCATTAATTTGAGTGGTTCCTCCACTTGAATCTAGAGTAAGATTTCCAACATTTGTACTAATAGTATTAGACTCAAGTTTAATATTATCAAATGTACCGACTCCAGTAACATTTAAGTTATTAATATTGACTTGAGAACTAAAAGTTCCTACTCCGGATACATTTAGATTTTGAGTTCCAATTCTTGTAACATCAATTTCACCACCATTTATATCAACAGTTGTAAAGGTTGATAGTCCTGCATTTAATCTATTCAGAGTAGTTGATTGATAAACCTGAAGATTTTGAGTTGTTGTAAGTCCAGTTACACCCAAATCACTATCAATATTAACTTTCTGCAATAATGTTGATATACCAGTTACATATAAGTTTGATACATTAAGTTCACCAACGAACTTAGTTGCAGTTACGATTCCAGTAAAGAATGCACTTGTCCCAGTTACAAATCCAACAGTACTAACACCAGTTACTTGAAGATTTTGAGTTGTTGTGATTCCAGTTACATTCAGATTATCAATCGTTGTTCCACCCTTAAAACTGGATATTCCTAAAACATCTAGTAAAACTTTTGGTTCAGTACTTCCAATACCTATACGACTATTATTTTCATCAAATACAAAATTTAAAGCTCCGTCAACTAATCCAGAAGAATTATGATATTGAATATTTCGATACGTTCCACCCGCTCCTGCTCTTATTGCGTCTTGATTAATCCAAGTCAATCCACCAAAATTATTTTTGACTAGAATTTGAGCATTAGTTCCTGGTTGATTATTGAAATCATAAATTGTTCCGGTAAGTCTTAAATCACCTTGAACATGAAGTTCTTGTGTTGGATCTGTGGTTCCTATACCAACCGAACCAATACCAGTTGTAGTAATTACGGTTCCTCCAGCACCTACAATAATTCTATCTCCTGCAGTCAATAACCCATTAGATGGATCAAACTTTAATTTTGTGGATGTTGAAAATTCATTCGCAGTGTTAAATATTATTTCTTGATTATTTCCTGGAGAAAATACTCTGATTGTAGCAAGATTACTAGATGCTATTGAAATCGATGCTGTTATTGCTGCGCCAACAAAATTCAGTTGAGTTATACTACTCAATGCTCCCACCAGAACATTCTCATCAAAAACACTAATAGATCCCGGAATAATTTCACCTTGATTGGGAATCCAATATCTTTCTCCTGAAGTAGATCCTTCAACGGAAACTATAATAAACTGTTGTCCTGGTGGAACAGGTTTTGCAGTAATTGAAGATGGTCCTACTAAAGGATCTCCAAGATTTGGTTCTGCATTTTCAATAGATAAGTATCTATATCTATCTGCTGTTAACTCAGATTGGCGTGTTAATTTACTGCGTCCAGAAAGATACTTTGGCATAATTAGGTCGTGCTATTTTCTAGAATACTACAGATAAATTCCATTTGAAGTGGTCCTACCAAACCACCACTTACATATGTATGGGGAATTCCAGAGGATATCCCTGCGTTAGTTACAAAGGTTTTAGAGGTTCCCACACTTCCGATAATATTATCTATGGTGAAAGATTGCTGTGGAGATGGAAAAATTGTAGTAGTAATTCCATAATTTCCAGCAGCACAAGTAAATGCAAGTCCACTCATTGTGACTTCATCACCGATATTAAAGTTGTGAGCACTAATAGTGGTAACTGTTGTGATTCCAGTAGTATCAGTATATTGGCAAGTTGAAACCGCCACAATTCCCGATTGTACTCCTTCAATCACAATAGAGTCGGTAATAATAGCAGTTCTTTCTAATACTAATCTACCGTCAATAATCACCAAAGAATCATTTGGTGGAATTTCAACGTTTTTTATGATTCTATTGTTTCTAGTATTACCAAAAGTTCTTTGAGAAGTACTTTTTCTTCGGTGTGTGAAAGTAACAGTTGGATAAGTTTCGCCAATTCCAACATTGGATACTTGAGCATAAAGTACAATAGCAGAAACACCAGTAGGTGCTGTATATACAGTCTGCTCTCCTGGAGCAACCGGAACTGCAATTGTCAAAAATTTATTAAGTGGTGCAACTGCCATATCTTATCTCAATGCAAGTATGAGTGGTGTAACTTCTGCCTGTATTGCTTTACTGAAATCTCTTCCTCTAATTGTAGATGTTGGTTGATTGATTTGAAAACCTTCACCTATATCAAAATTACCTTTTTGATCGGTACTTGTAAATGGAATTTGTGCTCCGTCTAAAGCAACAATTTCGTTTGCTTTAATTGGAACACCCCCATTAAAGGGTGTTGCTGTATTTATATCAATACCAGTTCCAATATACTCAAAAGAGTGCGAACTTGTTAAAATTCTACTAATTCTTCTAAAAGAAACTTGCTCTGTACCAAATAATGCATAAGGAATAAATTCGGTAAATGTAACCGTTGAAATACCTGCAGAGTTTTCCGTTGCGGAATCAACAGCATAATAAATGGGTCTTGTAACCACATCTGCGGATGCACTTCCCCCATCAATGACAACTTCTAGATTTTGTGTTGATAAATAATTTCTACCGCTATTTACAATATCAATTGCTGTAATTGCACCACTGACTTCATCAATAGTTGGACTTAGTTCTGCAATAATACCCTGCGGTCCTTTTGGTTGTTGGGAGTCATCTGCAGTATCACGGATAAAAACATTTGGTGGAGAAGCAGCACTATATCCACTTCCACCATTTGTAACTATTATTTCTTGAATATCGACCATAGGTGCTTGGATTATACCACTACCAACAGCAAATCGTGCAGATTCTGGATAATTATTTAAGTTTATCTTGAAGAATAATGTTTGACCATCATAAGGTCTTCTTGTGTTTCCTATACCCGTAAAAGTAACAATATCACTACCGGCATCAACACCCGGTTGTCCTCTTGTTGGAGGATAAGTACCTACAGTTCCCGTAAACTCTGTAGAACCGATTCCAACGGCATATAGACCATAATTACCGAATGACGAGTTAGAGTTTGTTAAGTCGCAAGATCCGCCAGTATCACAATAAATTCCAATATCACAATTGATAGTAAAAATAGAAACTAATTGAGCATAACCATTATTTGTAATGGAAACACCAATACCATTTTCATTATATTGAGTGAATGAATCGCACACCATTGATTTAAGATCTGCACCTAAAGTTGAGGCTGTTGCATGATCTCCATTAATCTTCATGCCAATACTTTTGGTCATAAAGTTAGTGCAGTTTCTGATATATGGACTTCTCCATCTTCCTGTAACACCTTCATTTGCTGGTCCTGCTGCAATAAATCCAGTATTTGCATACTTTGCAGGATCTGTTGGTGGAAATGCCACCGCAGCACATCCAGTATGTGCAATAGAAACACTAGATCCAGCAAAGTTTATGTTTTCAATCAAACATCCTCGCCTAACATGGAAAACATCTTTAGTCACATTCATAGGTCGAATAGTAACTAATCTTAAATCTTGTCCCGTGACCGTAACATCTGTGCGAAGACCAATTGGATTATTTTCAGTATAAACACCAGGTCTAATAACGATTGTGTCTCCAGATTCTGCTACAGATGCGGCAGCACCTACAGTTGCTTTTGCATCACCTTCAAGTAAACCAGTATTTGAGTCGTTACCATCTTTAGTGACCCAAATTGTATTTTGAGTTTCTACTCCAGCAGGTCTCCAAGATACTCCAGTTCCTACAGATGATAATCGATAGTCAAATTTACCAGTAGCAGTACTATTGTTTACATCTATTAAAGATGAATTAAGTTCAACTGTCCCATCAAAAACAGAAGTTCCATCAACATCTAAATTTGCTTGAACATTTACTAAATTAGTTGCAGAATCAAGATTTAAGTTTCCAGTTGCAGTATCAATAGTATTATCATTAGCACCATCAGCAATTCTAATTTCTCCTATATGTGCATCAGAGAATGGCAATGCGGAAGTTCCTAAATACGCCCCCTCATCAGAGTCTGGTACAATACCAGTATCAACGGTTACTAATCCTCCCAATCTTGAAGTTAAATCAACATCTAAAGTTGCATTTAAGGTAGTATCACCATCAACATTTAGAGTTGTATCTAAATCAGTTGCACCTTTTACATTAAGTGTTGTTTGTAGTGTGGCAGCACCATCAACATCTAGAGTATTATTAAGTGTAGTAGCACCATCAACATCTAGAGTATTATTAAGTGTAGTAGCACCATCAACATTTAAAGTTGAATTAAAATCAACCGCACCTGTTGCGTGAAGAGTTCCTGTTATATCTAAAGTTGATGTTGGATTATTATTTTGTATTCCAACACTGGTCATTCTATAGATATCTCCACCTGCAGTAAATCCCCAAAGATCTTGAGATTGTATATCTGCTATAAATGTAGGATTACTTGGATTTAGAATAGGGATAATTGTGTCTGTCCCTACTCCAAGACTATTAATTTGTTTAAAGTTTAATGTCGTAACCGATTGTGCTAATCCTGCTATTGGGATATAAACACCTTCATCTTGAATAAAAATACCCTCAGTAAAACTTGGTTCAAGGGCAACCCAACGAATACCATTTTCATCTCTATTTAAATAGAATCCGTTATTTCCGGGAGAATTTACCGAGTCGTAAATGTATTCATCAATTTTAATACTACCAATAATATCTAATTTTTGTTCTGGAAAAACACTGTTAATTCCTACATTACCAGTTAAACTACTAGCAGATATAACCGTACTACCAATACCTACGCCAAAATATTCAGAAACATTAAGTCTTTTGGCAAATAAATCTTCATTTGTTACGACATTACCATTAAATGTGGAAATTCCCGAAAACACAGAATTTCCTAAGACATTAAATCTATCAGTAACTGTTAAGTCCTTTACAATTAATACATCACCAATATCAACACTATCATTAAAAACTACTGGTCCATTAAATGTCGCACGACCATTTATTTCAATATCGCCAAATATTTCTTTGGTTTTTGATTCGAACTCATAGTAAAGAGTTCCATAAATGTAAACATCCTTAAAGAACTTAGCATCTTCATTAAAATATGCTTGTTGTCCGATTACATTAATATTTGACATTTTATAACCCTACAATTGAAGTTACATTACCGCCAATGCCAGTGAAACCACTATCAACGAAGACATCAGCAATATTAAATGCTGTATCAAGAACATCAGAACCGACAAATGTTCCGGCAAAAACTTGAGCACCCCAATTAGTATTTTTTGGTGCCAGATTTCCGGTTAGTGCATCACAATCTGCCTTATTTGCTTTGAGTAAGATTCTTCCCGAACCAGAATCTAATGTAATATTTCTTCCTGCTTTAATATCTACATCTTCATCTGCGTCAATCATAATATTTTGAGCACGAATTCTTACTCTTCCATTTTTTTCTGCGGTTATACAAACATCACCGTTTCTTCCACTGATAATAATATCTACGCCATTTGACTCACTTTTTTGCCCGGCAATAATTTCTATTGATCGGTCATTATATATTCTATAATTTCCACCTTCAGCCAATCCAGTAAGACAGACATCATTATTATTAGTTACGGCATAAAGATTATAAACTTCAGTACCATTACAACCCATTTGAGGGTTATTCATATCTATTCTGAACTTTGGTCCAAAACTTGTTAGACTTCTTCCCTGCCAGTTTTGTTTATCAAAAGGTCTTTCTGCCATTTTATGTTACACAATCTATTACTTGTTTTACTTCACCTTGGAACTCTGCTGGCAGCGTATCTAGTATGGGTCTTAATATAGCACCAGAACCAGTATCAGATTCAATAGTAATCACCGGAAGATCATTCACAATAACTATAGTATTTATTGGTTGAATCTTAGTAATAGAGCCCTCAAATATTTCAATAGAATATTCATTATCAAATTGATCTGTTGCCTTATCACCATTAATATAATTCCTTCCAGGATTTTGAATGATAATTTTATTCACACTATAATTTCTGGCAATTAATGATTGTGTTTGATTTTCGGTTGAACTATTAATTACAGTATCTGCAGTTGTAGATACAGAATTATCATATAAATCTCCCGTTGGATAATTTTCACCTTCGGATACAATATAAATTGAATCAACTTCTCCGGCATCATTGATAGTTGCTCTGGCAACAACACCATATCCTTGATTGCAATTATCCCTAATCTCCACGAATGGTGGGAATCTATATCCGGAACCTCCATTTGTTACTTTTGCACCAATAACACTTCCGGTTGAACCAGAAATTGCTCCAATTAATGGTATTGCAGTTGCTCCTGTCCCACCACCACCAAAAATAGTCACCACAGGAGCACTACAAAATAGTGGTGGTCCGGTATAGCAACCACCAATTTGATTTGGAATGTTGTTTATTGCACTAAATGCACCCGCAACTCCACCAACAATATCAGTAACTGCTCCAACAGCACCTTGTATTCCACCTAATACATCACCAGCAGTTGCTATTGCATTAGTAACATTTGCATTTTCTAAAATTTCATCAAAATTAGGTGTAGGTGCATTTGTGGGTCCGCAACCAATTATCCATTCATCAACAATACCATTAGATTTTCCTTTACTCTGGTTACAATCAAATAATCCAACAATACCTTTGATTGAATCGACACTATTACGTAAAAATCCATCAACACTAAATGATGGAATAAATTCTAAAATTGTCTGGATTCCTCCAAGTGAGGCACTCAATCCGCTTGATATTTTACCAATAATATCATTAACGAGCACTCCAGTAAATTGATTTCCGGCACAAGAAACAAAATTTTGAACATTATCAACTACAGAATTAAGTATCTCTTCTATAAGACTGCCAAGACCACTTGTGATTGAACCGGCAACACAGGGCATTGCCTCTTCCACTGCCTTAATTGGATTAACCATCGCAGTTTGTGCGGCAACACCAGCAAGATGAGCAGCAGCAGGATTTTGAGTTGCTGCCAAAGTTATACTATAAACCGAATCATAAAGTAATTTGAGACCACTATTCAATATTGGTATCATACCTTTATATAATGCATTAACCATATTACCAACAAGACCATTTGTAATTGCCTGTATCTTATCGGTTACACGAGTAATTTCATTTGCAATATTTGTAAATATTGCCGGTGCCTTAATCTTATTCAGTAAATTACCAACCTCAGTAGATATTTTACCAATAATAGTATTATTTACCGTGTTTCCAAGTTGAATTTTATCACCAATTGCACTAAAGGAAGAAATCTCATCATCTGCAATTGCTTCTGCTTGTTGTGGTGAAACACTTCTTGGAGACTTTCCAGATGCTGCATTTTGCTCAAGTGATTGATCAGGTTTAAGTGTACCATTTGGTTTTTTAATCTTACCAGTATATCCAGTAAAAGGTTGAAATGGTCCGGCATAATCTCCAGAAGGAACTTGAGAAGTTCTACCAAAACACCCCATAATAACTGGAATCTGAGCATTATCACCATCTAGGAAGAATCCAAATACAGTATCTCCTGGAGATATTTTTACTGAAGTTGCATTATTTCCTGCTCCAGTACCTGATGTTGTTGGTAATAAACATTGTGCCCAGGGTAAATCTTCATTCGGAAGTTCTACCGTATTATAAGGATGATATCCCATAATACGAACCTTAAATCTATTTCCCCATCCTGCTCCATTTATTTGTCCACCATGAGAACTCTCTGGTGGAATCTGACCTATCCACCAACGGAATCCATCTCTTCCTATAAAATTACTTTTGAGTAGTGATTCGTCTATCATTTTCTTTCTTTGTTATTGACTCCAAAAGTATCTCTCAGTAATTTCATAGAAGTATAGGAATTATTGACATTAAAATGGTGACAAAGTTCCTTAATCATATATAGACCACTTGTTTCAGAATCGTGTTCGCTTTTATCCGATTTACTATTATTTGGAAATAAGCACTCGATGACATCACCTGCTCTTAAATCAGTATTTACGGGTATCATTACACTCAAAGCTTGTGTAAAAAGAATATTGTATCTCATTAAGGATTGAGATTGATATAGTGATGGATCTGCGTTTTCAGATTTTGATACTTCTTTTTCTACAGTTCCAATATCCAGAATGGCAGTAATAATTCTTGAAGGGGCATCTCCGAGAGATAAATCAGATCCCTCAGATATTTTAGGAAGTCTTAAATCTGTACCACCAAGATTATTAGATTTATTAGCATAGTCTTTAAGTTTAAAAAGTCCTTCTTTAGGATCAGTAAATGTAAAATCTAAAGGATTGAAAAATGTTCTTTGACTTGCATAAGTACCAAGACGAAGTTTCTCAATTAAATTTTGATTTTTCTGTGTACTATAATTCAGAATCTTAAATTCATTATCAACTTTTTCATTATTATCATTATAAGAAACTGTCGTTGGACTATAAACATATGTTGCCTTTGATTTTTGAGAGATTAAATTATCAATTGCACGAAACTGAAATCCATCCTGAGTTTGATAAAATACAAATCCGGCAGTTGCACTTCCAGAAACTACTGGAACACCTTTAGATGCCAACCAAATTAATGTTGTGAAAGGTTTTCTCATATTTCCAATAAATCCATACTTATTGGAAGTCTCGTCAATTGTTCCGATACTATCAGTTTTTAATACATCTGTTAAGATTTTACGAACTGATTCACTAATTTTTGATGATGTTGAATATTTTCTTGATACTCGTGAAGTTTCATTCGTGATTGCCTCTCTTGAGACTAGATTTAAAGTAAAACTTTCTTGCTGTGCTTCTGAGATTACATCGGTAATACTAGAAACATAAAGATATTTTTTTGGATTATTTGAGAAGTCCAAAGATTCCCTTCCCGGAACATTTCCCGCAATTTTCATTGAAAGTCTTTCGCCACCACGAAGAGGAAGACCATTATAAATTGATTGCTTTTCTCCATCTTGATCCTTAAAAGATGTAATGGTATTTCCGGTATTAACCACCTTGACTCTGGCAGTAATTGTTGGAGAAAAAATATCCTCAAAATATTCAAGGGCAATTGTTCCATTTTTAATATCAACCGTCCTTTTCTGGTCGTTTGATTCAAGAACTAATTCTTCATATATGGATTTACTAATTGACATTATAGGTAAGCGAGGTCGAGTAGAAGTTTATTTTTTATAAAATTATTTAACAAAGTAAATTCACTTATTTTTGAAGACCCTCCACCAGAAGAACCTCCACCACCAGAAGACATCATTTGTCGTGCCGGTGATGAAGGATTTTGAGAAACAATCACCGTTGGTCCGGTTCTTTCTGGTGCTAATGATTGACTTATTTGTGGATTTTGTGGCGTTCCGGTTGGAGTTATTTGTGCCGGTGATGGGGGTGATTGTGGTGTTGCTGATTGAGATGCTAGTTGTGCCCGTGGTGATGCTCCCGAAACATTACTTG
>ERZ807355.31-NODE-31-length-11665-cov-4.968389_pt1 | contig 11665 bp, 10 predicted proteins | sample MGYA00520898_ERZ807355 | MGnify/ENA primary metagenome ERZ807355 (study PRJEB31431, sample SAMN03801317) | freshwater metagenome | biome: Freshwater; feature: Lake; material: Water | place: Canada:St Catharines | collected 2012-08-12 | depth 1 m m ... | reverse complement strand
CGTCTCGTGGGCTCGGAGATGTGTATAAGAGACAGGATTAAACGAACCACAGTATAATGCTGGCAATTTTCAGGAATATAATTATGAATGTGAGTGGATGGAATGTTCTTGGAATATAGGATACAATTGTATCCATTTGGTAACGGCCTTTACTTATCCTTGGTTAAACTTAACTCGTCCACCTCTTTACACCAATCAGTAATTTCATTTTCGGCCATTACATTAGTAAAGCCTTTATATCTCACTAGAAATAGTTTTTGGCCATAGGCGTTTAAGCCCATATGTTTTAATTCGTGTTTAGAAATGGTGTTCATCTTTCGTAAATAGCAAACGTATCGGCGTAAATTCTATGAACGTAATCTCTAGGCCTACGATAGTATGTATACCCATTAGGAAAACTTTTACTAGATCCTCTATAACGTATTCTTAAAGGTAGAACCATTTTAGAATAAGAATAAAATATGCCTAAAAGTTGTATAGGTATACCTTTGGCAATTGAACGCTCACGGTCTGATGAACGATATTGTTTAATAATTCCTTCAGCAGAAAGAAGAACGTCTTTAAATTTTTGTGTATTCATAATTTTATCAGCGTGTTTCATATTATTTTATTATTAAGTTATAGATTAAACCAAGAGCATTAACAGATGCTAATACTAGATTGGTGACAATGAGTGCTGGCTCTTTCCACATAATACTTACTACAAGCCAAAGTAGTCCGCCTAACAAATATAATATTGGCCCTAAAGGGTAAATGTTAAGTGATGTCAGTGCTGTAGCAGCAACCAGAACGGCCGTTGCTAACCACTTTAAGTTAGTATCTAAGGCTTTCATATATTCCTATGTAATCAGCGAAGTAATAATAACCATACATTAATACATAACCAAATGCTACGATAGCAGCGGCTACCAATAGACTTTTTATATCATCTTTAGTAAACATTTAGTTAGCTCCTTTAACATATACTAAGTGTTCAATACCATTTTCTTTTTTAATCAATTGAATATAGTTTTTTCCGTCTTTTGACTTCAAAAACTTCTTGGTATCGTCTTTTATTATTTTTATTAGTTGTTTTATTTTCATATACATATAAGGTAACATACAAAAATCAACAAAACAAGCGTAAAGCGACACATTTTTAAAGAAATAAAGCAGTAAAATCAATAACTTATTCACATTTTTTTGCCGGACTACGTTTGTTCTTGTGTTTTTTATGAAAAAAATCAATATTTTTGATAAAGAATCACACTAAATAGTAAATATATGAATGATTATGATAAAATGGAAGATTTAACTTGGATGATTTCAGATAATGAAAGAAAAATTGTAAAAAAAAGAAAAAAATATGGCAAAAAAAACTGTAGGCAACACAAATACAAAAAAATCAAATAGAAAACCGAAATATACAAGTATCGGTAGAGGTTATACAAGTTCATCAATGATGAATAAACATAAAAGACGAAGTTATAAGAAATATAGAGGCCAAGGCAGATAATGCCAGCAATTTGCCGACAAGGTGATACTCTATCTACTGGCCACAGTTGTGTAGGCACAACAACCTTAAATGTACCAACACAAAGTACAGTAAGATCAAACGGAATTTTAATTGCACGAAAAGATGACGCTACAGTGCCACATCCGGCGCCACCTTTACCTCCTTGTCCTAATCACGTAAGATTTGTGAACGTAGGATCATCAACAGTATTTGTTGTAGGTAAGGCAATTGCACGAATTGGCGACTCAACAGATTCAGGACAAATGACATCAGGTTCTTCTAATGTCTTTGCTGGTTAACGTATAAATATTAACACTTATGCCAAATTACGATGCCTCTGGTACTTCAGCTTTAAATAAAAGTAAGAGAGCTACTAGACAATACAAAGATTTAGATTTAAGTTTTGGTCGTAATGTAGTAACAAATGATGTAAACAAATTAACAGATGTAGAAGCTGTTAAAAGAAGTGTACGTAATTTAATTAATACATCACACTTTGAAAGGCCGTTTCATCCTGAAATTGGTTCTAACGTAAGAGCGATGTTATTTGAACCAATGACACCTTTAACTGCTTTGAATCTACAAAGAAAAGTACAAGAAGTTTTAGTTAACTTTGAACCTAGAATAAGATTAGTTCAAATATTAGCAAGACCTGATATTGATAGAAATGCTTATGATTTACGAATTATGTTTTATGTTATAGGCACACCACAGCCAGTTGTGGTAGAAACATTTTTAGAAAGACTAAGATAGAATGGCAAGCAATAAATTAGAAGTATCAGATTTTGATTTTGATAATATAAAAGCAAATCTTAAAACGTTTTTAAGAAGTCAATCAGAATTTCAGGATTATGATTTTGAAGGTTCAGGTTTTTCAATACTTTTAGATACACTTGCTTACAATACACACTATCTAGGTTTCAATGCTAATATGTTAGCAAATGAAATGTACTTAGACAGTGCTGACATAAGAAAAAATATAGTTTCATTAGCAAAGATGTTAGGTTATACTCCTTCTTCTGTAAGAGCACCTGAAGCGAACATAGATATTTTAGTAGGTGATGGCACAGGCTCTTCTATCACAATGACAAAAGGTACGGCCTTTACAACTACAGTTGACGGTACAACATTTCAATTTATTAATAACGCTGATATAGTTACAACACCTGTAAATGGCGTTTACAGATTTTCAGATGTAGATATTTACGAAGGTACTTTAGTTACATTTAGATATACAGTTGACACAACTGATACTGACCAAAAATTTATTATACCTAGTTCATTAGCAGATACATCTACACTAGTGGTAAAAGTTCAAACAAGTTCTAATGATACAACAACTAACACATATACTTTAGCAACAGGATTAGCTACAGTTCAATCAACATCTAAAGTTTATTTTTTACAAGAAGTAGAAGATGGTAAGTTTGAAATTTATTTTGGCGATGGTGTTATAGGTTCAGCATTAACAAATGGTAATATTATTATATTAGAATATATTGTTACAAACGTTGAGGCAGCAAATGGTGCTTCTACTTTTACAGCGTCAACAACAATCAGTGGATTTTCAAATTTAACAATTACAACAAATTCAAATGCTCAAGGTGGAACAACAGCAGAATCAAAAGAGTCGGTAAGATTTAATGCTCCGTTACAATACTCAGCACAAAATAGAGCAGTGACAACTTCTGATTATGAATCCTTAGTTCAATCACTTTATCCTAATGCCTTATCAGTAAGTGCTTGGGGTGGAGAAGATGATGAAACACCAATCTATGGCACTGTAGTAATAGCAATTAAGGCCGCTTCAGGTTCTACATTAACAACTGCCACGAAACAAAGTATAGTAACTCAATTAAAAAAATATAACGTGGCATCAGTGAGACCAGTGATTGTTGATCCTGAAACTACTTTTATATTAATAACATCAAACGTTAAGTATGATGAAAAACTTACTACAAAAACGGCCACTACTTTAAAATCTGATATAACTTCTGTATTATCAAACTTCAATGATAATACTTTACAAAAATTTGATGGTGTGTTTAGATATTCTAAAGTAACATCTCTAATTGATGATACTGATACAAGTATTATCTCAAACATTACTACAATTAAAATAAGAAAAGAATTTACACCAACTTTAAATTCATCTACAAGATACGACATTTATTTTAGAAATGCTTTATACAATCCAGTATCAGGATATAATTCAGTGAATGGTGGTATTTTAGAATCAACAGGCTTTAAAATAAGCGGCGATACTACAAACGTATTTTTCCTAGATGATGATGGTGCTGGTAACATAAGAAGATTTAGACTAGTAGGTTCAGTAAGAACATACGCTAACAATACACAAGGTACTATTAATTATACAACAGGCCAAATTACACTAACATCATTAAGTGTTTCTTCAATTGAAAATATAAGAGGCTCTGCTTCTACAGTTATTGAATTGACTGTAACACCAAAATCAAATGACATTGTACCAGTAAGAGATCAAATTTTAGAAATAGATACGGCTAATTCTTTAATCACAGTTGATGTTGATACTTTTGTTGGTGGTTCTGCTGATGCTGGTATAGGTTATACAACATCATCAAGTAGATAACAATGGCAAAATTTTTTAATAAAATATCCAACCTGATTACTTCTCAGGTTCCTGACTTCGTATTAGAAGATCATCCTAAGTTTGTTGAGTTTTTAAAGTCATATTATAACTTTATGGAATCTGCCGAGTTAACGGTAGAAGGAACAGAAACAACAGACGGTATAAGATTAGAAACAGAAACAAACCAAGAAAACAATATAATATTAAACGCTTCTAAAATAGATGGCGATAGAACATCTTTAGATGCTGGTGGTAAAATATTATTAGAAGAATCTATATTTGGAAAATTTACAAGAGGTGAAATCATAAGAGGTGGTACTTCAAAGGCCACAGCAACAGTTTTAACAGAAGATTTAGTAAACGACCGTCTATTCATATCAGCACAAGATAAATTTATAATTGGTGAAACAATTATAGGTTTAAGTTCAGGCGCTTCAACAATAGTTAAAGATTACAGGCCTAATCCTGTAAACAGCATACAAGATCTATTAAATTTTAGAGATCCTGATAAAGCAATATCAAATTTTTTAACTAAGTTTAGAAACGAATTTTTAAATACAATACCTGAAGAATTAAATACTAATATCAATAAAAGAAATCTAATTAAGAACATTAAATCATTATATAGATTAAAAGGTACTACAGTAGGCCATCAAATATTTTTTAGAATATTATTTGGTCTTGAATCTGAAACTATATTTCCAAGAGAACAATTATTAAGAATATCAGATGGTAAATGGAATACAAGTAAAATATTAAGAGTAATTACAACAGCAGGTAATACAGTAGATTTAGTTGGTAGAACAATTGAAGGACAAACTTCTGATGCTACGGCCGTTGTAGAAAACGTTTTCAAATTTCAAATAGGTGTTGATGAAATATCCGAATTAATATTAAATGCTGATAGTATAACAGGAACATTTTCTGTAAGTGAAGAAATAAGAGGTACATCTTCAGACGAGAGTGATATTTTTATTAAAGCCGAAATATCAGGAATACCTAATCAACCTACAATTACGAATGATGGTAGTTTATATTCAACAGGTGATAATATATCTTTAGTTGCAGGTGGTGAAGGATCTATTATTCAAGTTGATGGTGTAGGCCGAGGTGGCATTACTGAAATTTTTATTGATGATGTTGGTTCAGGTTATTTAATTGGTGATGATATAGTTTTCACAAATACAAATACAGGTGGCGGAGCTGCCGCTGCTAAAGTATCAGTTGTGAATGGAGGATTTACACAAGAAGATAGTTCGAGTGCAGTTGATGACCATTTAGTTTTAGAAGATGAAACTGTAAGAGGTGATTCATATACAGGAAATAAAATAGTCCAAGAATCTGGCACAGGCGTTGGAGATATAACAGATATAAGAATTATAAATCCTGGTTCAAATTATCTTTCTTTACCTACGATTGTAGTTTCAAGCACAGGTGGTTCTGCTGCTGTTGTAAGAGCATATGGTTCAGAAATAGGTAGAGTTCAATCATTAAAAATTGTTGAAGCTGGAAAAGGTTATGAAAATTCACCTACACCACCATCATTAAAATTACCAACATATCTTTTATTAGTTGATCGAACAGGTTCCTTTTCTGCTAACGAAACAGTTTCAGCATTAGGTTCAGATGGCTCAACTACAATAACGGCTACTGTAGTATCTTTTACAAGTGCTACAAATATATTAGAAGTATCAGCCGCTTCAGGAACTTTTGGTACAGAAGTAACAATTACAGGAGTTACATCTGGTGCCACAGCTACAATTAAAAAGTTTGACCAAGCAACAGCGACAACAACTGTAACGGCCGTATTAGAAACAGCAGGCGCTTATATTAATCAAGATGGCCACGTTTCAGAAAATGCTCTAAAGATACAAGACAGTTTATTGTATCAAGATTTTTCTTATATTATTAAAGTAGGCCGTTCTATTAATGACTGGCGTGATAGTTTTAAAAAGACAATGCACACAGCAGGTTTTTATATTCAAGGAGAGGTGGCCATTGCTACACAAGTAAGTGCTGAATTAAGAAGTGTAACAGGAATTAATTCAGGTGAGATCAATACACCAATAGACAGTGTCATCAATACATTGTTTACAACAATCTTTGGTAGAAGATTAGGTACAGTAGATGATGGTACAACATTAAGAGCTTCACCACAAACAGGCGAAGGCGCTGACTTTAATACAAGCACGACATCACCATTTTCAACAGGCACAAGAGATGTTACATTGTCACGTAATTATAGAATATCATTTCCAGCTATCGCTCGTATATCAGTACGTGGTGATGAATTAAAATTTGGTTTTGCTTACTGTGGCCCTCGAATGAAATCATTAAGATTAAATTCAACAAATCCAGCATTTACAAGTATGTTTGGTGGTAATCATCCAAGTGTTCAAACGGGACCAGGTGGTGGTGACAGTGTAGTAAGAAAGTATGTACAGCCTATGTTATTAGCGAATTGGGCTAATCATAGATTGACGGGGTTAAATAATGAAAGTTACGACGGAGAGGTAGTACAAATACAAGATTTAGCAAATAACAATCTTAAAACTAATATTACATATCCTACTGAAATCAGTGTGAGTTATTAATATCGTGTATAAATATAAATAGAATTTTAAGGAAAAACTATGCCAGCAATTATAACAAATAAGTTTAGAATACATAATAGTGAACAATTTAGTGAGTCATTTTCAGAAGCTTCACCGAATGTATATTACCTAGGAATAGGAAGACCTCAAGCATTTGCTACATCAACAAGAGGTGATACAAGAACAGATAACGAAGGAACAGACGTAGCACCATTAACGCCTGTTGATTCAGTACAAGAAGAATTTTATACATTTGACGATTTATTAGCTGCTAAAAAAATAGCTAGTTCAGACGTATCATTTGTAATACCAAGAAGAAATTGGACAACTAGTACAGTTTACGATTATTATAGACACGATTATGGTAATCGTGTTACAGGTTCAACTTCAGTTCAAACAGCGAACAGTGGTGCTACAAGTTTACTTGACTCAACATTTTATGTAATGTCATCTACATATAACGTTTATAAAGTTTTAGATAATAATTCAAACGCTGCTTCAACAACAGAACCAACAGGAACATCTACTGCTGTTTTAACAACTGCTGATGGTTATAAGTGGAAATATATGTACACTTTGTCAGCAACACAACAATCAAATTTTTTATCTACCGATTTTATGGCCGTAGAAACAAATTCTACAGTGTCAGCAGCTGCCGTTGATGGTGCTGTTCGTATAGTAAAAATTAAATCTGCCGGCACAGGCGGAACAAATGGTACACATACAGGCATAGCAATTCGTGGTGATGGTTCTTCAGGCACAGTTTCAGTTACAGTTGCAGGTGGAGTTATTACTGCTGTTACAGTTACAAACGTAGGTTCAGGTTATACTTTTGCTTATATACGAAATGCTGATATAGTAACTGCTGGCGCTACAGGTTTAACAGGTTCAGAATTAGATGTTATTATCGAGCCAAAAGGTGGCCACGGTTTTAATGCTGTAAAAGAATTAGGTGGATTTTATGTAATGTTAAATACAAACTTTGAAGGAACAGAATCTTCAAATACAGGTGACTTTACAGTTACAAACGATTTTAGAAGAATTGCTTTACTAAGAGATCCTTTTTCAGGTGGTGTTGCTGCTAGTGCTTCAACATTAAGAGCAACGAAAGCAATAAGATTTGCTGCTTCTCCAGCTCCAGGTACTTTTACAGTTGATGAAGAAATTAATCAAGCAACAACTGGTGCCGTAGGTAAAGTTGTAGAATATGATGCTACAAATAGAATATTACATTACGTTCAAACAAGATTTAATGATGAAGGAATTGACAGTAACGGAAATTTAACAGCATTCAGTGGTGCTAACGTAGTCACAGGCCAAACGTCAACAGCTACAGGCACACCAAGTTCAACAGGAAGTGAAACTGCCGATAATATAACTTTTACAAGTGGTTATGCCGCTTCTGAAATTGATGCTGATAAAGGTGATGTTATTTACATAGAAAATAGATCGCCAATAACAAGAGCTTCGGATCAAACTGAAAACGTTAAATTAATTATTGAGTTTTAGGAAAGATAAATGCCAAGTCCAACAGACTTTAACCTTTCGCCATACTTTGATGACTATTCTGAAACAAAGAAGTTTCATAGAGTTCTTTTTAGACCGGCCTTTGCTGTTCAAGCAAGAGAATTAACACAATCTCAAACTATATTACAAAATCAAATAGAAAGAGTATCAGACCATCTTTTTGAAAAAGGTGCTATGATAATTCCAGGTGAAATTGGTTTTGATTTAGATTACTCAGCAATTAAACTTACTTCACGTTCATCTACATTAGCAAATTATATTGGTGCTACATTAACAGGTGTTACATCAGGTGTAAAAGCAATAGTCATAAATTCAATTGCTACAGATGGTACCGATCCTGATACTTTATTTGTAAAATATACTCAAACAGGAACAAACAACACAGCAAAAGCATTTACGGCCGCTGAAACAGTTAACGCTGTAAACATGGTTGATTCAACAAGTGCTACTTTGGTTGTTGCTTCAACAGCAACAGGTGCGGCTGCTAATATAGCTGGCGGTGTTTATTATATTAATGGATTTCACGTATCTGTATCAGAACAAACTTTGATACTTGACAAATATACAAATACACCAAGTTATAGAGTAGGTTTAGAAGTTGTAGAAAGTTTTGAAACACCAAATGATGATGCCACATTAAATGATAATGCTCAAGGTTCTTCAAATGTTAATGCTCCAGGAGCTCACAGGTTTAAAATAAATTTAACTTTAGCAAAAAGAACAATAGCATCTACTTCTGATTCAAACTTTATTGAATTATTAAGACTAGAAAATGGATTTAGACAAAACCAAGTTCGTTCAACAGAATATGCTATATTAGAAGATACTTTAGCAAGAAGAACGTTTGATGAATCAGGCGATTATACAGTAAAAGAATTTGAGTTAGATGTAAGAGAACACTTAATTGATGGAAATAATAGAGGTATTTTTACATCAGGTAATGGTGGTGTTGCTACTAAATTATCAGCAGGGTTATCACCAGGAAAAGCTTACGTAAAAGGATATGAAATTGAAACTATAGGTACAACGTTTGTAGATATAGAAAAGGCCAGAGATTTCGATACACAGAATAATAATAAAACAAGATTTGATATTGAAAACTTTGTTAATGTTACAAACGTATTTGGTTCACCTGATATTGGATTTGTTTCTGGTGATGTCGAAGCATTTAAAAATGTTAATCTATTTAATACAGCCACAGTTACAAGAGGCACACAACAATCTACAACAGGTGTAACAATACCACAAATTGGTAGAGCTAAGTCAAGAGGCTTTGAATTAAATAGTGGAACAGCAAGTTCAAATATATTTGCCAGTTCTTCTTTAACAAGTGCTGTTTATAAACATTTTATTTTTGATATTGAAATGTTTACACATCTTAATATTAGAACGTCACAAGTATTTACTAACGGAGAAAAGATAACAGGCGGCACTTCAGGTGCTTATGGTTATGTTCAATCAATTTCATCTACAAAAGATGCTGTAGTTTCAGGTATTACAGAAACAAACACAGGTACGGCCAGTGTAGTAACTTCAAACGGCCATTCGTTTAAAGATGGAATGCAAATACAATTTTTAAATCCTTCTTTTTCTGCTGTTGATTCAACATCTACAGTTGTTACAGTAAATGACAGCACAGTTTTCACAGTTAAAAATGTTACAACAAACACTTTTGAATTATTTGATTCTAGTGGTGACAGTCCTATCAGTGCAACTTCATATTCATCAGGAGGTATAGCTCGACACGGGATCGTAGTTTTAAATAATGTAATAGGTTCTTTTGTTGCTGGCGAAACAATTACAGGTGCTACTTCTTCACTTACGGCAGTAATTCAAAATGATAGATATGGTTTTAAAGGTGCTTTAACTTTTGATTTTACTTTTGTTAGACAATTAGGTATGTCAGGTTCTCCAACATACACAGCTGACACAGCTATAGATTCTACTAATGGAGATAATTATCCTATATTTGGAAGTTTTTCAGTGGCGAATAGTGGTACAACAGTCACAGGTTTTGGAACATTATTTACAACTGAATTACAAATAGGTGATACAATTACATTTACAACTGATGCTGGCACTTCAATTACGAGAATTATTGAATCTATTTCATCAAACACAAGTTTAGAATTATTAACAGCAGTGGGTGGTGGTGATGTATCTACAAAAACACAAGGCACAAGAAAACGTGGCAAATTACAAGGTTCAAATAAAAATATTGCTATATTTCAATTACCAAACACAAGAATTAAAACTTTAAAAACAACTTCTAATTCTGGTATCACAGATACTAATTTTAAAGTAAGACGACATTTTACAGCAACTCTTTCTTCTGGTTCTGCTACAATAACAGCAGGTACAAATGAAGTGTTTTCTAGTTTAGCTGAAAAAGATTTTGTTGTATCACTAATGTCTGATAGTGGTTCAGGTATTTCAGGAGATGTTTTAAGTTTATCAGGTAATAACCATGCAAGTAATCCTATCTTTACATTAGGTGGTTCGCCAACAGGTAAAACTTTAACATTAGATTTTGGTTCAAACTTTTCAAGTGCTAAAATTAAAATATTAGCCACAGTAACACGTTCTGTTGCCGGTTCAAAAACAAAAACATTAAACACAGCTCAAACAGTGGCCATATCTTCTCAAACAACTATACAATCTGGTGTAGTAGGTTTAGCAAAAGCAGATGTATATAAAATTAATTCTGTTTTCATGTCACCTGATTTTAGCACTGTAGCTACAACAAGTCATACAGATATTACAACAAGATTTGAATTAGACACAGGACAAAGAGATAATTTTTATGATATAGGTAGAATTAAATTAAAAACAGGTTCTATTACACCAACAGGTAGACTCTTAATTAATTTTGATTATTTTTCTCACGGTTCAGGAGATTATTTTGATATTGACTCTTATTCTGGTGTTATAGATTATGAAGATATACCAACTTACACTTCTGATACAACAGGTACAGATTTTGATTTAAGAGATTGTTTAGATTTCAGACCTAGAGTTGATGATGCTTCAACAGTTATAAGTGCCACACAAGATAGACAATATAGTGGAACAGGTGCTTCAACAATAGACATTGTAGAATTTAATGATGATATAACTTCTGATTTTGAATTTTACTTAGCTAGAATAGATAAAATATTTTTAGATAAAGATGGTAATTTTAAAGTTGTTTCTGGTGCTAGTTCATTAACACCTCAAATACCTAAAGCACTTGATGGTGCTATGCACTTATATACAATATTTTTAAAACCTTACACATTAAACGTTACTGATCTTTTAATTAAAAAACAAGACAATAAAAGATATACAATGAGAGATATTGGCCGTTTAGAAAAACGAATAGAAAATGTAGAATACTACACTCAATTATCTTTATTAGAAACAAACGCTCAAAGTTTACAAATACAAGACGCTGAAGGT
>ERZ807355.28-NODE-28-length-11905-cov-3.309705_pt1 | contig 11905 bp, 11 predicted proteins | sample MGYA00520898_ERZ807355 | MGnify/ENA primary metagenome ERZ807355 (study PRJEB31431, sample SAMN03801317) | freshwater metagenome | biome: Freshwater; feature: Lake; material: Water | place: Canada:St Catharines | collected 2012-08-12 | depth 1 m m ... | reverse complement strand
GGCTGATATAGTACTAGATGACCAAATAGTAGACATTAAGACATCATGGTCATTAGAAACGTTCCCTGCTACCTCAGAAGAGGGTATAAATAAAGATTATGAGTGGCAGCTAAGAGCTTACATGATGTTATATGATAAGAACTATGCTAGTCTAGTCTATTGCATGGTCTCTACTCATCCATCACTACTGAATGAATGGGAGAACTTATCACTGCATCAGGTAGATCACATAGCTCCTGAGAAGAGAATCACTACTCTACTATTTGAGAGAGACCTGGAGCTTGAGGAGGAGATAAAGGTAAGACTGCATCACTGCACTGAGTACTATGTTAAGTATATTAATCAATTAAATAATAAATAACATGAGAGATAAATTCTATGAGGCTGCCATGATAGCAGCTATGCAAGCACTAATTCAAAACAATCCTGGTATCAGCTGTAAATTTGCAGCTAAGAAAGCTCAGGAGTATGCAGAACAGTTAGCACTACTGCAGTATGGTGAGTACAATCCTAATCCATTCCCTACTAAAGTATTATGACAGAAAAAACAATGGCAATAATCCTGATGCTGATAATTTATGGATTGATAATACTAGGTATGTATAATTTAATAACAACAATAATATGAATGATTACAAAGTAAAAGGACTTATCAAAGTGATAGGTGATACCGTACAGGTGACTGAGAAATTCTCTAAGAGAGAAGTAGTAATAACAGTAGAGGATGGCAAATATCCTCAACACATCAGCTTGCAAGCTACAGGAGATAAAACATCTCTACTAGATGGCTGTAGAGTAGGTGAAGAGGTGGAGGCATCATTCAATCTGAGAGGTAGAGAATGGCAGGATAAGCATTTCAACTCTTTAGAGTTATGGAAGATAGATCTATTAACTGCAGCTGCAGTAGCTCCTGCTCATGTACCTGATCAACCTGGTGATGATCTCCCTTTCTAAAGGGCAGAGCTTAAAAGACTTTATGATTAAAGAGACTAAGTCTAAGCTCACCCAAAGATATAAGCTCAGCCATTATGCTGAGGATATCGGAGTCTCTTACTGTAGTATTTGGAGATTCACCAATGGTAAGGCTGTCAATGAGCAGTTCTATCTCAAATGGTGGAAAAATTATCTAAATAATTAATAACTTTATGGCAGTCTTATGGCTGCCTTTGTTATTTTTGGCAAATGAATATACTAACCTACATCGCAATATCATGGTTTATAGTAAACTTTGAGCCATTACAGCTACTGATTGACTCAATCTTTAGGAAAATTAAGTTTAGCAATCTATCATTATATCTGCACTCATCTGCTACCTGTATCAAATGTGTATCTTTTTGGCTAACATTAATTTGCACCTGGTCCTTTATTGAAGCAACTATTGTAGCCTTACTATCGTTTATATTACAGGAATGTTTACAGAAGCTGAGCAAGTAATAATACAACAGGTATTTAATCTGCCTGAGAAAGAACAGTCTTATAAGATTAATCTAATAAAACTCAAGCCTATTAAAGTAAGACTTACAGGAACTCCTGACAAAGAATGCTTTTGTGGTAGTGTGAGGAGAAAGATATGGCTAAAGGATTTCAAGCAATGGTATGAGACCTATACTTGATAACTACATATCAGCTCACTACAAAGAGATAAGGAAATATACTAACTATTTTCTAGTAAGAATGAAGTCTACAATATCTGCCGATGCTGTAATAAATAACTCTTTTTTATATTTATGTAATATAGATATAGAGGTGACTGATCCAGGTAAGGTGAAAGCATATCTATTAAATACTATTAAGATGCAGATCCTATGGTCTACATCACTAACTAATAGGCAGGAGAGAGTGACAGCTACAGATAGTACTATGCCGATAGTGATGGATGATGATACTGATTTGTGGGATAAGATTAGAGAAGATATGCAGTATCAGAACAACATGGCAGTGATAGAGACATATAGAGGGAGGATAACAGATAGAATTAAGCTGATAGTATTTCAGACTTATTTTGATAAAGGATACAGTACAGCTAGAGCAATGGCAGAATACTTTAAGATACCTGTTACATCTGCTCATTATTGGATACAAGAGATTAAAAACGATTTAAAACAACTAAGAGATGAAAATTAAAGATGAGTACATAGGAGCTAAGATCTCCCACAAAGGTAACAGGATTACTTTAGATGCTAATAGATATGATTACTTTGTATCTATAGGATTAGGCTATATGTTTGAAGAGCCAACAGTATCTGAGCCTAAAGTAGTAAAGTATAAAGCAGTCAAAGGACCAATACCTACTCCTGTAGTAGATGAGCCTGCTGTAGAATCTGAGGAGGATGGCACAGAAGCAGAGTAGCATATCATTCTGCAGAAAGCCTAAGGTAAAGAGACCAGGTGTTCATGCTAAGAGTAAGACCTCTAAGCTGAAGTCAAGTAAAAATTATAAGAAAACTTATACAAGACAAGGATAATGGACCTACTACAGAAATATAGAGAATCCTTTGCTGATTCATATACTGATTATCCTCAAGAGGCTACTGAGAATGCTAAGATAGCACTAAGATGGGCAGAAGAGAATGGATGGGGTAGCTGTGGAACACCCGTAGGGAAAAAAAGAGCCAATGACCTCGCAGCAAGAAGACCTTTAAGTAGAGACACGATATCTAAAATGGCATCCTTTGAAAGACAAAGACAAAACTCTAATAAAGAGCTAGGAGATGGATGTGGCAGATTGATGTGGCTAGCTTGGGGAGGTGATGCTGGAGTAGAATGGGCAGGTAGAAAACTAAAACAAATAGACAATGGGTAGAACAAAACTAATAGAGACTCCTGAGAAGCTGATGGAGATATTTGAGGAGTATAGAGCTTATACTCTAGCTAATCCTAGACATAAATGGGTGCTATCACAAAAGACTGCAGAGATGGTAGCAGAGCCTTTGAGAGTGCCTTTAACTAATGAGGGATTTGAGATATTCTGCTATAAGAATTACTCAGATGTACACCATTATTTTGATAATACTGATGGCAGATATTCTGATTATAGGACTGTCTGTTCACATATAAAGAGAGAAATCAGAAACGACCAAATCAGTGGAGGTATGGTAGGACAGTTTAATCCATCCATCACTCAGAGACTAAACAACCTAACTGAGAAATCAGACATCACTACCAATGGTAAGGATATCTCTGAGATTAAGGTGAACATCATCACTAGTGCAAAGGATTGAAATGATGTGTCAAGCTGTTGAGGCTTACATCTATTCTAAGAAAGGAGTAGCTATAAAGATAAACAGGATAGCAATTATCAGTAATGCTAGGCAGATGGAGATGCTAGCCTATGCTTATGCTTATGCCAATGGAGATAGATAGTACAGTTATATTTCAAAAGAACTATGCAGCTCTCACTGATCCTGCACTAAGATTCATTATCAATGAGGGTGGGAGTAGAAGCTCTAAGACCTACAGCCTTTGTCAGATGCTAATAGTCTACTGCTATCAGAATAAGAATAAGGTAGTGTCAATCATTCGTAAGACATTCCCTGCACTGAGAGCTACAGTCATGAGGGACTTTCTAGAGATCATGAAGAGCATGGATATCTATGAGGTTAGCAATCATAACAAGTCAGAGCATATCTACTCATTCCCTAATGGATCTATAGTGGAGTTTTTTAGTGTAGATGATGAGCAGAAGATAAGGGGTAGAAAGAGAGATGTGGCATGGTGCAATGAGGCTAATGAGTTATTCTATGATGACTTTACTCAGCTGAACATGAGAACTGAGGACAAGCTAATCTTTGACTACAATCCATCTGAGTCATCCTCCTGGCTCTATGACCTACCAACTGAGGAGAGCATACTGATTAAGTCTACCTATAAAGATAATCCATTCCTACCTGATAGCATTAAAAAGCAGATAGAGGACTTGAAGAGAACTGATGAGGCAATGTATCAGATATATGCTCTAGGTGAGAAAGCTATCTCTAAGAGTAACATCTATTCTAATTGGACATTCATAGCTCATAGACCAACTAAGTTCGTTAAGTATGTTTATGGCTTAGACTTTGGATACAATCACCCTACAGCTCTAGTCAGAGTATACTACTGTGACAATGATATCTTCATTGAAAAGATTATCTATGAGAGCTACCTCACCACTACTCAGCTGATAGAGAAGATGGATGCATTGAATGTAGATAAGAATATAGAGATAATGGCTGACTACTCAAGACCTGAGATAATAGCAGAGATGAATACTGCAGGGTATGATGTGCATAATGCTAATAAGGTAGTTAAGAAAGGCATAGATAACATTAAGACCTTTGGAGTATTTTGTCAGGAGGATAAGCAGATAATGAAAGAGTATGAGAATTATAAGTGGAAAAAAATAGGTGATCAGATAATGGATGAGCCTGTCAAATTATATGATGATGCTATGGATGCTATCCGATATGCTACCACTTACATAAGGCAGGAGTATTACACTGATGACTCTTACTATTCGTTCTAAACAAAAACCTATGTCAATGTAATATAGTTATGAGTGATACACTAAAAAAAATAGCCGATAATCTAGGAGTGACTACCATCAATGGTAACTATCTTAGTGGCATAGCTGACTACTATGGAGTAGACTTAGCTACCTCTGATGACCTGATGGCAGATATACTAACTGAGGTAGGAGGCAATCCTGCTACATCTACTGACTATCTCCAGGACATAGTGCTAGAGTTAGGAGGGACAGTGACTATTAATGGTAATTGGATGGAGGCATGGGAGGCTATTACAGCTACTCCTCCTGCACCTGTTAATACTGCATCTCCTAGTTTAAGTTATGAACAAAGAACTGAATTCTACACAGTATCTACAGATGATGGTACTTGGGATAACAGTCCTACATCATTCACTTACCAATGGTATAGAGATGCAACTCCTATAAGTGGAGAAACTCTTAGTCAGTATATATTAACCTCTGCTGATGTAGATACAGAAATAACCTGTCAAGTAACAGCTATCAATGCAGGTGGCTCTAGTACTCCTGAGCCTAGTGATGCTATCTATGTCTTTGACTATGACTATGGTCAAGTGTTTTACTATTATGGAGATACTGGTGGAGCTAAATCTATCCTACAGAATCAATTTATGTTAGCTATTAAAGCTGCAGGAGTATGGGCTAAATTAGATGTGCTTTGTGTGTTTAGAGGTAGTGGTGATGGCAATGCATTAGTAGATTGGAAGAGATTAAGTGAAGTCACTAACATTGATTGTGCTTTTGATACTACTCAAGGATATACAGGAAGTTCTACTTCTATCCCTGCATCTATTGATACAAATTTTGTAACAAATGCAGGAACTAACTATACTCAAGACAATGCATCTAGGTATTTCTTTCCTTATGCTTTTAGTGGTACAGGTCCTATGGAGGGTAATCAATATAATGTAATGAATTTAGGTGCAACTACTATAAATAGAATTAATTCTCAAACTGATCTAGACAGTGCCTTTCAATACACTACTACAGTAGAGCCAAAGTCTATACATAGAACAAGTGATACTGATGTTACTCTATTTAATGGTACTACCTCAGCAAGTAGAACGAATACCTCAGAATCGAATGGAAATTCTTTAATCATACTAAGGCAAGGTGGAGATAATGGAGCTCACACTGTAGCAGCTTATGCTGCAGGTGCAAGTATGGTAGCTGAGAATACTGCTTTTGTAGCAGCGTGGAATACTTACATAACAGCTCTATAACATGCCTAGCACTACAATCATAGCACAGCCTGCTCAGTTAATGCCTGCTTACAATCCTATTAAGTATATCATAGATAACACTAATAAGAATGAGCCTGGCTTCAGATACATCTTCACCATCTATCCTGCTGCAGGATCTCACATCCCTGCAAATGTAGTGGCTCAATATAGAGTGCTACCTGTATTCAGTACAGGCTATGGTGAGCAGGATATATCTAGGCTGATGCAATCGTTGGTGACATGGAAGTTTGAAGCAGGTCAAGTCAATGAGTCATGGTATCAATATGATATAGACTTAGGCTATGAGTTTATAGATAACATAGACTATACCTCAGCTCTTACAATAGATGGATTGAATACTAACATCACTTATACAGCTCATGGCTTTCAAGTAGGTGATCAGGTAGTAATAGTACAGGCAGATGGTGGAGTAGCTAATCCTGCACTTGAGGGATTGCATACTGTAATATATGCTGCTGCTAATGACTTTACTGTCAATGTACTTTGGTCTACTATCACTGATGCTAATATCAATGGTAATGTAAGCTATGCTGATCAGAGAAAGACTCAGGTATTAGATGATGAGACTATAGTAGACCAGGAGGTATTTAATGGAGCTTATAGCTTAGGCATCTATGCTCAGGGATCATTCCCATCTGCAGAATATTTAGGCACACTAGATCCTAGCTATGCACTGACATCACTTACGAATCCTAACACAACAGCTACTGCTGCATCTATTGTAGAAGATTCTTATGGTTTATATTATATAATGTGTAGAGTATATAGTGGAGTGACTTATACTTTGAATTACTATAATACTGCTAATGATGCATTGCTTTACAGTTATAATCACACCCCTGCAGATGGTTTATATAATTTTCAAGTAGATCCATCTACCTCTGCTAATCAAAATTTCTATGTAGAGATAGTAGGAGATAATGGCTCTGAATTTAGATACTACTTTCAGTATGACAATAGATGTGCTATCAATGAAGATGTACTATACTACCTAGATAGAATGGGATCATGGCAGCACTTTGCATTTCAGCTAAAGACCTATGAGAAAGGGCAGATAACTAGAGAGATGTATAATCAGCATATAGATGGATTTGTATCAGCTAGTCAATGGGTATACAGCTCAGATGCTATGGGTAATAAAACTTATAACACTAATGTATCTAATACCTTAGACTTGAATACTAATTGGATGGACCAATACAATGCTAATAGATTTCAAGAGCTACTGACATCTCCTCAAGTATTCTATTCTGCTACAGGCATAGATTGTGCTTGTACAGTAGAGGCTACAGGATTTGAGAACTTTAGACAGCGAAATAAGAATCTAATTAAGCAATCAGTAACTATTAAGCTAGCTCTTAATACTCCTATCAATGGTTAGGATACAACTTAGCACAGGATACCTAGATGTCAAAGAGGGTACATCATTCCCTCTAAATTTTAGTGTAGGGGATATTAGAGATATATCTAAGAGAACAGGTAACTTTAGTAAGACCATTACACTGATAGGCAATAACAATAACAATACTCTGCTCAATCATTACTATGATGTAAACATTCAAGCTGGCACTTTTAATATTAATCAGCTCACTAGCTGTGATGTTATTCAGGATGGTATCCCTGTTATGACAAATGCAACTCTTCAGCTCATTAACATTAAGAAGTCACAGCTCACATCAGCCTATGAGCAGATGGTGGAGTATGAGGTATTGATTAAAGAGGATAGAGGTACATTCTTTACTGACATCTCTAATAAGTATTTGACTGACTTAGATTTCTCAGACTTAGATCACTATATAGATCCTGCAGAGGTAATCAATAGCTTTGACCATACAGTTAATAATGGCTATAAGTATGTGATGCCATTTAACATAGACAATCAATATCAGTTTAATTGGTTTAAGCCTGCTATCTATGCTAAGACTTACTTTGATAGAATCTTCTCTACATCAGGCTATAGTTATACTTGGGCAGGATTAGAAGATGCGAACTTTGATAAGCTACTGATACCATACAATGGTGATCAGAATATAGTGGATTGGAGTGATTATAAAGTAGAGGCAGAGAATAGTGGTCAGACTTTGACTGCTACTCAGACTACTAGTGCCTCTTGGCAAGCACCTCAAGTAGGAGCTACTATGAATGTCACTACAGGATGGACTGAGATATCAGATCCTGCAGGTATATATGATGCTACCAATGGAGAGTACACTACTCCTCAATGGACTAATAATGCAGCAGGTCAATTCTATGAGTACTCAGCTAGGATTACAGGTAGTGTTACTCTTATACCTAGCAGTAACTCTACTACAAGTTATGTAAATTACTATGTAAAGCTAGGAGCTAGGATATCAGGTGCAGGTAATTATAGTGTAAGATGTACTCCTATATTTTTTGATGGTACAGGTAACATATCTACTACTACTAATATAGGTAGCTTTGATAATATACTAACATTTCAAGGTGCATTCAATGATGTAGATCAGTTAGGTATAGACTATGCAGATATACAGCTATTAGTATTAGGAGTAGATGCTGTAGCTGCTGATGTAAATGGTAATGATATACCTGGTCCTTATGATAACTTTGTACCTATGTGGCAGATAGTATCCTCACCATTAGCAGGACCATTCACTCCTCCTGAGATTGAGGTAGATGTAACAACTTTAGAGCTTACTATCAGACCATCTGATAACATTCCATTGAACAGTGGTATTACTACCATGAATACCTTTGTACCTGAGAAGATTAAGCAGTCAGATTTTATTAAGAGTGTATTTATGATGTATAATCTTTATGCTACTCCTGATATTGAGAATGAGAATAACCTAATACTAATCGCTAGAGATGAGTACTATGATTCAGGTAAGGCAGTAGATTGGACCAACCTACTAATGAAAGACAAAGAGCAGTCTATGATCTTTATCCCTGAGCTTAACAATAAGAAACTAAGACTCAGCTATAAGGCAGATACTGACTCACCTAATACAGTCTATACTGATGTCACTAGAGAAATCTATGGGCAGGTAGAGGTAACATTTGAGAATGAGTATGTGAAAGGCATAGATGTCAAAGAGCTTATCTTTTCACCTACTCCTGTTCAACCTACATCATTCGGTGCATTCCTACCATTACTAAATGGTGCAGCACCTAAGACTAATATAAGAATCTTATTTGATAATGGACAGGTAACTGCTCAGGAGGTAGATATACTTTCAGGGTATGATACAGTAACTCCTACAGGTGGACTCTATCCCTACCTCTCACACTTTGGAGGAGCTGATCCCTTTAATCCTATCTTTGATATTAACTTTGCAGAATGTCAATACTACTATTATCAGGTAGCTCAGAACACTAATAACAATCTTTACAATTCATATTGGAGGAGAACAGTAGCACAGATAAATGGAGGTAAGCTATTGACTGCCTACTTTTATCTTAGAGAGACTGACATCCAATACATGGAGCTGAATGATAAGATAAGGATAGACAATTCATGGTGGAGTATTAATAAGATTATAGATTATAATGCTAATGACTCATCACCTACCAAAGTAGAGCTGATTAGCTTAGAGACTGAGATAGACCTACCTCCATTCTTTGGTGGAAATAATGAGCCTGTAGGACCAGGTAATGGTACTCAGATTAATAGTATCATGAATGCCTACAGATCTACTACTAATGTCACTACTAATAACACTGATGCTCTAATCTTTGGCTCAGGTAACATAGTGACTGATGGAGTGAGAGGGATAGTAGTAGGAGATTATCAGGCTTTGACTAGTGATGGTATAGCTACTACTAATCTTACAGTGACTAATACTTTTAATGGTAGAGCAGTTAGTGACATCCTACCTACCTATAAGAAGTACATAGCTTTGATTAGTCAGAGTAGTACTGCAGCACCTACAGTCATAGAGCTAGAAAATACAATAGGACCTATAGTTTGGACTAGAATAAGCACAGGAGTATATGAGGGTACATTTGCAGGAGCATTCACTGCTAGTAAGACCTATGTGATGCTAAGCAATGTAGAGACTAATAGTATAGTAATGGCAGAGAGAAGAGATGCTAATTCTATTGAGATAAACACTACCAACCTACACAGCCCTACTGCAGCACATCATGATACACATCTTAATAACAACACCCTAGAAATCAGAGTATATGAATGAAGTAGTAATCCCCCTTAAGATACAAGGCATAGCTCAGATGAAAGCTGAGTTAAGAGAATTAAAAGGATCTATAGCTAGTGCTACTGATCCTGCACAGATGGCTGCACTTGCACAGAAAGCAGGTGAGCTATCTGATAGGATTAAGGATGCTAATGATGCAGTGGCTGTATTTGCATCAGGCTCTAAGTTTGAACAGGTAAGCAATGGACTTGGAGGTATTGCAGACTCGTTGATGTCATTGGACTTTGAAGAGGCAGCGGAGAAGTCTAAGACTTTTGCTACAGCTTTAGGTGGTATAAATCCTGCTGAGATAGGTAAGGGATTTAAAGACTTTACAAGTACATTAGGAACTTTAGGCAAAGCTTTCTTAAAGTTAGGAATGACTATCTTAATGAATCCTATATTTTTAATAGTAGCAGCAGTAGTAGCCATCATAGCTGTAATAGCTCTAGTACTCAAATCTTTTGGTAAATTAGATGATGTGATAGCTGCACTAATGGCTCCTGTTAATGCTATGATTGCAGGCTTCAAAGCTATGACCGATTGGTTAGGACTTACAACATTTGCAGCAGAAGATAATGCAGAGAAAACTGCAGCAGCTAATAAGAGAGTAAGTGATTCATCTAAAGCAAGAGAGGCTCAGGTAGTAGGAGATTTGGGTAGAGAGATTGCTGAACTTAAAGCAGCAGGAGAAAATACTACTAAGCTAGAGGAGGAAGTAAGTAATACTAAGATAAGAGAGGCTAATGTAAGAAAGAAAAAAGCTATAGAAGATTTAGAAGCTACAAAGAAATTAGATAGTAGATATAATCAAGCAAAACTTGATGAATTAAAAAAGCAAATAGATGCTGAAAATGATATAATAAAGCAAGCTTATAGTGATAAAATTGTAGCTAAAAATGCTGCCAATAAAAAAGAATTAGATGATCTTAAAGCTAAAACAGATAGCGATAATAAAGAAGCTGCTGCTAGACAAAAGGCTGCTAATGATAAGTATGCAGCTGCAGATAAAGCATCAATGGAACAAATTGCTGCAGCTAGAAAGATAGTAACTGATTCTACTAAGACTGCTCAACAAATTGAGCTAGATGATTTGGCTGCTACCTATAAAATAAAGATAGCTGAAGCTACTAAATATAAGAATGATACTACTGCATTAATAGAAGCTCAAGGTATCCAGGAGGCAGCTATTAATAAAAAGTATGCAGATGCAGCTAAGACTGCTGAAGAAGCATCTCATGCAGCTAATATAGCTAAGATAGATGCTTATAATGCTGAACTTGCTGCATTGACTGATACTGAAGAGCAGAAATTATTAGATAAGTATGAAGCTGATAAAATTAAATTTGCAGATAATGAACTAGCTTTATTTAATTTAAAGAAAAAATATGCAGAGGATACAACAGCATTAAAGAAAACTGAAGCAGATAAGCAAAAAGCTATAGATGATGCAGTAGTAAAAGGACAGCAAGACATTGCAGCTGCTCAATTTGATGTAGCTAACAATGCTATTAATTTATTAAAAAGTGTATCAGGTAAAAGTAAAGCATTACAAAAAGCAGTAATTATAGCTGATGCAGCTATGGGTATATCTAAGATTATATCTTCTACTGCAGCAGCTAATGCAGCAGATACAGCAGCAGCAGCTTTAATGGGTCCTGCAGGAGTAGCATATTTAGCAAGTAAATTGACACTTAATAAAATTAATGCAGGATTAGGTATAGCAAGCATAGCTGTAGGTAGTGGCAAAGCTCTAGCAGCCTTAGGTAGTGGAGGAGGTCCATCAGGTACTGCACCTAATACTGCAGAGGGTGGCACATCTACCACAGCAGTAGCACCAGCATCAGGTCCTAGTCTATTTGGTCAAGCCAACACAGGTAGTCAAGTGAATGCAGGAGGTGGCTCTAATAACATAACAGTAACAGCTATAGTATCTGAGACTGAGATAACATCCTCACAGAATC
>ERZ807355.27-NODE-27-length-11972-cov-4.949568_pt1 | contig 11972 bp, 26 predicted proteins | sample MGYA00520898_ERZ807355 | MGnify/ENA primary metagenome ERZ807355 (study PRJEB31431, sample SAMN03801317) | freshwater metagenome | biome: Freshwater; feature: Lake; material: Water | place: Canada:St Catharines | collected 2012-08-12 | depth 1 m m ... | reverse complement strand
GTGTTATTATTATTTGATTATTTATTCAAACAAAAAAGACCGGGGATTTATCGTCCCCGGTCTGTGAGTTAATTGTTTAAGATTGGCATTGAAGCTTCTCTTAATAGTTCTTCATTCCTAGATAAACCAAGAATGTAATCTGTAAACCTTGCATTAATTGTTTGGGAATATTGATTCCGTTCCCGTCCCAGAACGTGAGTCGTGTATTCCGTTCCGGCGTTCCACAGGTTATACAAAGTCCGGTCTTGGTCTTCCTGCCGTCTGGGAGCGTTCCAGAAGCCTAGGATGCCGTCTCTGACGCTTCCTGAGATCACTCCGTCTTCCTGTGCGTGACTCAGAATGTGACTGCCCTTTGCCTGCTCCACAGGTTGCAAGACCAGCAAGTCTAAGTCCCAAGCCCATTGGTCGAACCGCTTTAACATAGTTTCCAAACCAGCGACGATAACCGAAACATCTAACCGGCTTGTGTGTTTCTTAGACAATAACAATCCATTCTCAGAGCGAACCGCTCCGTTTAAACAAGCCAACCGCATAACCGAATCAAGTAACGAAGCTTTCCACGTTCCATCATAACTGTTTCGGGCAGTTATCCGAAACGCCATATCGTCACCAACCTGAGGGACTTTGATTGTTCTGTTTTTAAACGTCCAACGGAACTCAGATCGCGCTCCTTGGTCATATACGAAAGCTTCGCGTTCAAACCCAGATAAACCGGCTTTTGCAATTCCGTCTTCGATCTGTTCAACGAAGGTGGAATTGAGAAGCAAACCGTAACGCTCAGAAGCGGACCCGAAAACACGGACTCCGGTCTGGTCCCTGCGGACCGTACCAAACAAACCAGAATCCCTGCCGTCCTGTGTGTGGAGCGGCTCCAAAGCCACAGGGAAGTCGAAGGTGGAATTGTGGGGAACAGTGTTTCTTGCCATAGTGTGCGTTCCTTTCAATCCGTTTGCCGATAGCACGATGCCAACCCGCTGGTCCCCAATCGGGGCAGCGGGAATCAGCTAACGGGATTTCAAAGAACATCTACAGAATAGTTAATCTCTTATGAAACTCAATCTCTTTTTCTGGCTTTTTTTCTTAGTTGACTGCCCTTAGTTGTCTGGTTATCTTGGCTGGTTTGCTGGCCGGGGCTGGCGGGGCTGGGCCTTATTATTAGATGCTTATTATTTATTCCTCTGTTATTATTATTACTTTATTTATTATTGTTGGTCAATATTTGTAGTTGTTCAGTTATTAGATCAATCACGAAAGTTAATTCAAGCAAAACATCTGCTATTTCATTATCTTTAATTAAACCTAGTTTGATATCTACTTCTTCAAGTTTATTGAGTATCTCGGAAATGTTATTCATATTATTAAAAGAGGGGCTTTTTGTCCTAACCCCAAGGAAGCTAAACTAAACTACCATTTACCCCACATAGTCAACCATGCTTTGTGCGCCGCTAGTTGCATGGTCTTAAGCGAATGCTTATCCATAGCCTCTTTGTCACTCATGCCGCTTAGTAAATCAGAATAGATATCTTGTTTATCTGCTTTAACTTTAATGAGAGCAGGGGGATCGGGTAGCTTTTCTGTTTTCTGGCAGAGACCATAATCCTCAATAATCACCCCGATATCATTAGTGATACAAATAAGAATCATTGGTGTGTGATTAGACACATAAGGGATAGAAAATGTAATCTGATACCTAAACTCTTTGTATTCTGTATCAATAACCTTTTGCAGATAATCAAGAACTGCTTGTTGTTTGGTTTGGTATTTACAGGCAGTTAAGATATCTGTTGGGATATTATCTGAACAACGCCAAGCGAGATTAAAAGTAAGTAAGTGAGTTTGCTTTGCTGTTTTGCCATGGCAGTAATCCAGATTAAAGAAATTAGGATTGCCGCAGAAATCAAACCAAGTAAAAACACATTCACTCTCTGTAGGAAAGAAATCTGAATCGTTATGTTTAACTTCCATGTTATAGTAATGGAAGATACCTGTATCAGTAAACTCTTTGGCTGTTACTTGATTAGTCTCAAAGATTATTTTGTTTCTCTCAAAGAGGTGGTTATCCATTTCTTTAATTGGATTGCCAAACAGCTTACGAAAGTTAAAGTTATCATTAACAAAATGCTCAAACTCCCAGCAATCACCCGGTAGTGAAACGGTTGTGATTGTTTGTTTATCTTTGGTTGCAGTTTCGTAAACCTTACAGACTAATTGACGCAGAGCATTCTTGATAGGATAGTTCATTTTTTGTTTAGTTAATTGTTGAAGTTAGGGAGCGGGGGTTAGCCCGCTCCCGTTTAGTTATGTTTAGGCGAGTTCTAAAGTTTCTCCGTTTAGTTTAACTACATTGAGGTTTTCCAAAGCGAATTCCCTAAACTTACCCACAGGGAGTTCCTTTCGCAGTTTGTTTTTGGCAATAGTGAGGGGACGGGACTTAACTGGTTTGTCTTCGATAGTTGGGGGAGTAATCTGGACTTTGCTGTGAAGCAAACCAAAAATCTGAAGTGAGTTATCATTAATGTTTCGTTTAATTCCCTGTACAGTTTTGCCAGAGGAATCACTTACATCAACATAGATATCTTGTTTAGTATAGTTCTCTTGTGTTCCGTTAAGGGAAGCCACAAAGCTATTTAGCAATTCTTCCGCCGCTTGCTTATCTAAACCGTTAAGAGCGGCTGATTCTATTTCCAAAGCCAGTTTGCTTTTCTCTAAGCAATTCCTGTATGAGAAACCGAGCTGAATCGTGTAACGGGCAACCTCACCCGTTGACTTGCTTTGGTAGGTGAATGACGCGAAGCGAGCCAATCCCGCCTGCGAGCTAATCTTATCAACGATCATTTTTTCAATGGTTAGTCAGAGGGTTAATTCCCACCGACCCCATTACCTTAGCCCAGTTCCTGAGATTTACAATAAATATTTTATACAATTTTTTGCCCTGTTTCTGGGCTTTTCTCTTGCACGGGAGCGCGGGCTGGTGTACGCTCCGCGCTCCCTTTGTTTACTTTATTATTATTTCAGTTATTTATTATTATTCGGTTATTATTCTAATGTTATTTATTATTCGCCAATAAGAAAAGCAGAATGAATAGCAAAATTATTATCATGGTTTGTCCTTTATTATATGATTAAATACATCATCACTGAATTTTTCTTCTTTCTTTGTTAATTTCTTTTTATCTAATCTTTGGAAGTCAAAGGTGATTGCTTTGCTTTGTGTATTATCAGGAAAGAGTTCTCCTCTGGTAGTAACAACGTAGATAGTTTTATTATCTTCTAGGATTGTTGTCGTTTCAAACCTTTTGGACTGAAGAAGTATTTTCATATTTATTCTTTGTTATTCCAACCAAAGATTCGGCGCACTTCATCGTAAGTTGAACAGGGAACAAAAACATCCCTGACATACTGTTCGACGTTATGAGTTTCTAATTGATATCTAGTATTATCTTCTAGATCTCTTTTAAAGTTTTTTGCTGTTGTAAGGAAACGTAGGCCGTAGCCTACCTTGACTCCGAGAGGCAAGTCTGGGGCAAATTCTGCTAATTCATTTATTTGCTCGGGCGAAACAAATCCGCCGCCATACTCGCTGAAGATTTGTTTGAATCCTTGAAGGTTCATATAACCTCTTGTAAATTTTGAATTGCTAAGACTAGAGCTTGGTGCCTCTCAGACCAGAAATCAAGATTGTTTTGATTCTTAGCTCTCTCTGCCTTTTTGATTTCCTCTTCAAGGAATTCTAGCCGCATTTGCAGGGCCGCTCTGATAGCAATGAGATTGTCGAAGGATAATTTTAATTTCATATAATTTAAATGGGGCTTTTTAGCCTGACCCCAAGGTTGTTTTTATTTAAATCCAATCTAAGATTACGATCTTCTCAAAACTGCCGAATCGGCCTTTGGCCTGTTGGATCGTTTCCTGCTCGCTGAACGAACCCCACTGCCAGTCTACCTTGACCGACTGCTCCTCGTTGAGGAGTTGGAGAATGCGGTAACGCCACTGACCACTGGACGTCTGATCTAGTTCTAAAGTTTTCATTGAGAGGCTAGTCTGGACCTAGATCAGGAGCTTCGCAAGATTTATCTTTTTTATTTTTTATTGGGCCATTGCAAGGGCCGCTTTGGCCTTGTTTGCCCTGATGGTGACCCAGGCCTTGTGCGCCGCCAAGGACCGCTTGCTGGTCTTCATTTTGCAAACCAACTCCTCGCCTAAGCCTAGGTCGCCTTTAGTCTGGGCAGCAGGAGTGATTTCCTGATCGGGCTTGAGAAGCTCGCCTTGACCCTTCAGGGCCGGTTCGTTCTTCAAGACCGAGTCGTTGGTGACGCAAAGGCAAATCATTGGCGCACGGCTACTGATGTAAGTGTATTTCCAAAGTAATGTAATTTTATTTGAATAGCCTTCACTTTTGGCATTTAAATCTTTTAGAGCTTGTTTAAAGTAAATTTGAATTGCTTCTTCGTTGGTGTTGCTCTGGGAAAGGTTATCTATTTCAAGAGGTAGGTTGTCTCGTCGCCGCCAAAGCAAAGTAAAAGTAAATATAGCACAAGTCTTTTCACCTTGAACGAAAGAACTATTTAAGAACTGCAAAGACTCTACACTTGGATTGCCGCAAAAGTCAAACCAGAGGAACTTATTTTTATTCTTAAGTAACTTAAGATGGTCTACAGTTACCTTATCATTAATGTATTGAGTGTTATTGTCCTTATTCTTATCTAAAAGATTGCTTACAGAATAGGTGCGGAAACTCTTTTCAAAGCAAATCAACTGAAGGTCCATTGGGATTTGCTGAATGCAATTGCGGTAATCTTGATGATTTAAGATATGATTCTCAAACTCCCAAGATTCTCCCGGCAAAGAAAGAACTGAAATAGAATTCTTGTATTTAGCGTAAGTCTCGTAAGTTTTGGAGACAAGATACCGAATAGCGTTTTTACAGTCGTTTTTCATTTTGTTTTATTTTATTTATCTGAATTTATTTGATGGGACATTACTAGCAGGATTATTATTACTAATATTACTATCATTTGTTTTTTAGGGCAATTGAGATTACTATTATGACCGAAAGAGCAAAGAGTATTTTATCTGATATAGTTTTTAATTCAATTTTCATATAGGAGAAGATTAAAACTAAGGAAAACAGAGGTTGTGGCCTACCGGGGCGGTCTCTTACCTGAACTTGTTTTTAAAGGAATTTCTTTGCAAAGACTAGGGAAAAACATCCGCCTCTTCATCTTTGCTACGTTCCACCTTAGTTTTAGAAAGTCAATGGTGTTTGTAAGCTACGTTGTTCTCTTGTTTATCCCAACAGGCGCGACAAGACAAGCATTTATTTCCTTGCCCGCTCGCAGGGCAACTAAAACCTTGGGAGACTACCGTAGAGGTCACCACGCCCAAGCGGCTTGCCAAGGCAGTCGGGGCAGGGCCATCGATCATGTAGCCTGAGAGCCTAATGGTAAGATTTTCTGGCAATCTATTTTCTTCTAAGAAGCTTTGGACAAAGCCATACTCTTTCGTAGGCAACCAGAACTTAACATATGGCAAGTTACTTGCAATCTGGGCGATTTGTTTTAAATGCGCCAAAGATTGAATGTCGCCAGAGTCAAACCAGCGGAAGTACCCGCTTCCCTCTGAGCCTGAGATCGCCACGGTCATAGCTTCTTCCCATCTAGGATCTGACAGGCTTTGCAGTCGTTTTTCTAAGCAAGACTTGACGTTTCCCATTCGATAGAAACCGGACAAGGCGTAGCAGTCGTTGCAGACTGAACCAGAGACCTGAACCAGCTTCGCGCCTACCTTGCAGTCTTTCGCAGGAATAGACCAAGAGTTGCAAGGCATTTTGGAGGGTTTGGAAAACCCATTTATTATCTCTAGAGCTTCAAAGAGTGTCATAACAGAGCCAATCTACAGCTTCCCCGAGGGTTTGCAATATTTATTTTAAATATTTTTTAGGTAATAAAAGACTTAAAGATTGGCCTTGACTTTTTTCCAGTAAGCTAGTGTTAAGCTTTTTTGATTTCCCTTTGGGCCGCCATTCCAGATCCTGGCCTTGTCTTCTGGACTCTTACCATTACCGTATCGGCGCAAGTAGGCATCAAAAATTAATTTAGAATACTCTAACTTATGGCAATCAAGATACTTTCCTCCAATAGTTTTGTCAAATTCAACAGCATCTTTCCAATTAGAATAATGTATTTGCAAAGGACCAATTGCCCTTCCGTTATCTCCAATAATATTTTTATCTGTGCGGCCTGAGCTTTCTACCTGATGCACGGCCTTGGCTAGTTCTAGATTAGAATAGTTTTTATTAGAGAATCCGTAGATAAGAATAGAACAGCAAATTAAAACAACAGTCGTTTTCTTCATAGTATTTTTATTTATTTTCTCGGGGCCAAGACTTCTTTGAATTGAATAAAGCTACCAGTTAAATCTCTGATTAGTTCTCTTTCTATTTCTGAAATAGTTTTCTTTCCTGTTAATTGCCTGATAATATCTGCATCATTTTTGTTTAAGACGTACTCAAGGCGATTGCCATAAACGTCTTTAGAATAGAATTCAATTACTTTTGACATAATTTATTTAATTTAAGGGTCGCGGCGTAGGGAAGCGGCAAGAGCTTCTTTAGCTTCTGCTACTTGCTTTAGTTCTCCGTTGTAAATTACTTGCCAGTTGTTGTCTGTAGAAGAAAGTCTTTTAAGAGCATTTTCTGCATTGTTTAAAGCTACTCTCAGCTTGACTACGTCGTCAACAGTAAGGGATGCGATCTTCATGTTAAATAAAATAAGTTCTAGTTTCGTCGTGGAACACTGGTTTGCCGTCAACCCACTCTACGCCGAACGTCATGCCCGGCGCAACATCTTCTTTCCGCAAATAGTGGAAACCTTTGTAAGCTCCAGCTTCCATCATCAGCATGGTCGCCAAGCCGTGATGGCCTTTGCGGACCTGAGAGTCTTCGTTGCGGCTATGGGCGAGGAAGCGATTCACTCGCTCTTTGATCACCTCGATTTCTATGGTCTTTCGTGCTTTCACTGGAGCCAATCTACCAGCCCCGGCAGAAGGAGCAATAATTTTTCTAAATTATTTTTAGTTATCTCTCTTACCTAAAGACCACACTTCTTCTTTTAAATAGGAACAAAAGATTTTGGCCGAAAATATCTTCTTGACAGCCATTAGAGCCTGTGCTTTCATCAGGGCTTTTTTTAATCCAGATTTATTTTTATTATAAAATGAAATGTAAATACAAGAACTTGTTTCTACCTCTAGGATGTATTTATTCTTATTTACCATAAGTTTGGCAAAGTTGTTATTTATTTAAAATATCGCAAAATTCCCTTATTTACACTTATTTGTTTTAAAGTGGCGCAAAACTGCACAAAATTGTTATTTACTTTTATCTGTCGCAAAATTCATGGAGCAAGAACAAAAACAAAACAACTGCCAGCCCCCAGACATTATTTGATTGCAAACTCACAAACATAGCTATCAAAGCTAAAACAAGCATAGAATAAAATTAATTCTATTAAACCCCGGAGAAAACCTTATAAAAACTGTACCAATCTACACTATTAGGTACTATTTTAGTTAGTATTTGGCATTATTTGGGGCTTTGGTTTTTATTATTTCTTATTCTCCCCTAGGGAAACCTTATGTTTTATTTAGTCTAAGTCTGGCAAAATTAAATTATTTAAGTCTATTTAAACAAAATTTAAACAAAATATCCTACAAAATTTATTTAAATAAATCGCAAAAAAGTGCCATTTCATTGGGCTTTTGTTTATTTTTCAGGGGATTTTTTTATTTATTTTAATTTAGATATATATTTGGCACAGAACCAGCCCTAATAAAAGATACTATAACTCATCTCTCTTTCTCTTCTATATTATACCTTATATATCTTCTTATATTTACTCCTGTATTGGATAATGTATTATTTGATAAAAAGCCAATAAAAACGCTGTTTTTCGGTGGCTTTCTAGTTCTCGTAAGTGCTAACAAAAACAAGCAATGCGACGACAAAAATAACCATCAAAATAAACCCCAATATTATCTCAAATAACATATATTACTAGTCTCCCCTATATTTCCCTAATAGAAACCTTATCTTACCTTATTTGTATCTGAATAGAAACAAAATAGAACCAATCTTTGCCCCGAATGGGATATTTTGTCTTTTAAGATGCTGTTTGTATTATTTCTTCAGTTTGATTTCGTATTCTTCTTGAGCTTTTTCAGAGGCTTCTCTGATTATTTCATTTGGTCCCATCATAATTCCTTCAGACCACTTCAAGCAAACCTCCCCCTGCAACTGTAAAGACAAATCTTCATCAGAAAAATTATCAATAGGAGTTTTAACAATCTTTTCCCATATTACCTCTCGTTGTCTATTAGCTAATCCTAAAGCGTATGCAAACATCAAGCAGTAGCAATCTACTTTTATAGAACGCGATAATCCAATTAGTTTATTTACTTGATTTATGTTGTCGTGTTCTAAATCAAGATATTTTTCGATTTCCTTCTTGAATTGTGTTATTTGTTTATTTGTCATGTTATTTATTTGTTATTGAATTTGTATTTTTGAATAGATAAGAAACACTAAATCCAAAACCAATAGTCAAAATCACGCTGCTCAATGCAGGAGAATCTTGTCTAAAAAGGTAAGCTGCCAAAACAAATGGAGCCAGAATTAAGTTGCCGATTATGTATGTTTTCATGTTGTTATTTATTTAATCTTGATATCTACCGTCTCTGTTTTTTCTTGAATACTCATTTACTAAATTATAATACTCTTCATTGCGCCGCTTGAGAGCCTCCTCTAGCCTCTCTATTTCGCGCCTTGCGACCTCGCCTGAGCGTTTTGCCACCTCTCGCCATGCTTGGTCAATGCCATCGTGAGCTTCAGCACTAGCATCAATCGAACTTTCGCCACGATAGCAGTTTTCAGTCCATTTGTCAAGGATCTGATCGGTAACGTGTTTGATCACCTTGTCATTGCAGGAAATACTCTCCAGAAACTCACTAAAATCTTCTTCCTGAACACTACCAAGAAGACTGTGCAAGTCAATCTGTAAATTGCCGCCTTTAAATTTAATTTTCATTAAAAATATTCATTTTGGTTTCTATTACTAAGTCTGGGCAAACAGATATACCATTCGCGTATTTAAATGAATAAGTGACATAACTATTTTGTCCATTAGCTTTTTTTACTTTATTTATGTGTTTCATTTGTTTAATCACAGCAGTTTGTATTGTTCTGCTACGGTTAATTAATGTATTATTAAATGTGTCCCAAAGTTCAATCATATTTTACTTTCTAATTGCTATGAAAGTTCCTTCCCAAGGTAATTCGCCAGTGATTTGTCTGCCATCTGTCCTATACACCGATATTTCAATAGGATAAATCGCATCCATCCAATTTTCGATGCTCTCTTTTACATCAGTAATAGAGTCGCTGTCTTGCTTGTCTTCGATAGACCACGCTCCATCGACTGGAATAAATTGATCCAACTCTATCGCATTACTAGCTGTAATTTTAATATTCATATCATTTTTATTTTGAAAGCTCTGCCAAGAACCACAGTAGCAGGTTTTTAGTGGCCGTCAAGAGGTTTTTGCGCCAAATAAACTTGTCCTCCAGAAAGATCATAAATAAAATTACTAATAATCCTCAAAATTGGCCTCACCTCTACCTTTACCTTTTCTCCCGATCCTATTGTTTCTCGGCTATAACCATTCTCTCTATTAGCAAAATTCCAAAAAGCAAGATAATGATTATTATCCCCTTTAGGATTAACAAACAAAGTAAAAGGAACTTTATTGTCTAAGCAAAATTGCCTAAACTCTTCTACTTTTTCAATTGCCATTGCTTCTACGTCTGGCAATTTGTCTGTATCTAACTCTTCTCCAGAGATGTGTTTGATTTTCATTTCTTGTAATGTATTGTATTTGTACAGTTACCTTTATGGGTTAGATTCCAACCATGACCATTGTAGTTCTGGAGATATTGGCAACCATCTATTACTTTAATGGTGTTGTTAGTTGATCTGATATAAAGACCCCAAGCAATAGCACCTATAATAACTAAAACAAACATTGCGATAAAAACTGTATCTTCTGTATGTATTCTCATAATTAATCTAAATTAGGGGGACGTTCAAGCGTAATAGCCTCAACATAACAGTCCAAATGCCATTTTTTAGCTAATTCTCTACAGTATTTATCTGCATCGTATTTTCTAGCGAATGCTTTTTTGACATAAGGTTCATCTGAGGCTCCATTTACATCTAAACCATAAACAAGATAAATTGTCATATTAAAGAACTATATCAATGTCTACATATTCACGGGCAAGATTATCTAGCAAAATTGAATCTATGTTATTAAAATAAGGAGCAGAATAATATTCCTTTATCACAAAATCCAGTGCCTTGCGTTCAGTGTCGAAAATAGCATTAACGCCTCCATCTCGATCAGTATTATTATAGACAAGATAAACTTTCATATTACTTAAATTTTTTCGATATGCTTGGGATGAACCGCCGTCCACTTGTCAAATCGTTTAGCATTAAACTCTTTGATTGGCGTATGAAGATGCTCGCTCCACGGCTTGTCTTTACTAATCCAAACAGATCTGCAATTTTCACTGCCCTCATATAGCAGACCATTTTCAAATTTAAATCCTTCAAACCGAATGCCATGATGATCGAATACGAGGTAGCCCTTCTTGAAAAGGCGATTGGCTTTCGCCGCCTTTCGCAGGATGTTACGCCATCTAGCCTTCTCTAGCTTATTCATTTTTGCTAGTCTCACTGGTGCAGAACCAAAAAGCGAGAAAAATTATCGAAAATTTCATCAGCCAAATTGAGAGTTGACAATGAACGTAGCCCTGCTTAGGAACAACAGCCAGCAAGGTCGCGCTTATAAGCCCCGCCAAACCCACGGTCAAGAGGTTTTTTCTATTGATTTTCATTTATCCAGTCGTTTAATATTATTTAAGAAGAGAAAGTCGCTACTCCGTTGGGAGTGGTTAATGTTATAGAAGTTATAACATCTTCAATATTTTCTTTTGCAAAACTACAAGACTCTGGGCTATAAACATAAGCATTGGCAGTTGCAGTTTTGCCATTGTATGAAATTACTGTTTGCTCGCATACGAAATTTGTCCCTGCAACATAAACGCAATTCTCTAATGGATTTGAATGATTAACAAAAGAAGTAACTGTTGGAGGAGCAGAAGGGACTCCAACCGTAAATACTATATCACTAATAAATTCTCCATTAGGAGTGACTACTTTAAACACATTCTCTCCAGATGATCCTTCAGGAATAGAAAGCCCTACTGAAACGTCTGCATAAAAAGCTATAGGACACTCTATAGAGCCAAAGAAGACTTTTGTTTCATTTTCTATGAAATTATTTCCTGCTAAATAAACCCATTGTCCTACTGGTCCAATTGTTGTTGATAAAGATTCTATAGTTGGTGCGTTCATATCAAATTTTATTACACCTAAAATTTAAGCATTATCATTCAATAGATGACTCTCGGAGCAAAGATCACAAAAGATATGCCAAGCAGGAATCAAATGAATCCTGCCATTGTCTGGCGCATTAAACCAAGCATCATTAAAAACGCTTGCAATTTCAGAATTTCTTTCTTTTGCCCACTTATCTAAGTCATCTGGATCAAGATAAGTAAACTTCAAAAGAATATCTTTAATCTCGGGCCAATACTTATCTACAATTGCCCAATATTCTTCTTTTGTAGTTGGGTAAGAGTAGTCGCTGAAGTCTTTTTGGGCTTCAGTTACTTTATATTGAAAGTTAGCTTGATCTTGCGGGGCAACGCCAATGTAGCTCATATTATTTATTCTACAACGCCATCATTAAAGTGACCAATATACAAAACACCAAAAGAACGATCATTGGGATCATCATAAGCGAACATAAGATCAAACCCAAGCGCATAATCTTTGCAGATCAACTCAATA
>ERZ807355.26-NODE-26-length-12078-cov-4.381685_pt1 | contig 12078 bp, 13 predicted proteins | sample MGYA00520898_ERZ807355 | MGnify/ENA primary metagenome ERZ807355 (study PRJEB31431, sample SAMN03801317) | freshwater metagenome | biome: Freshwater; feature: Lake; material: Water | place: Canada:St Catharines | collected 2012-08-12 | depth 1 m m ... | reverse complement strand
GTTGTATTTCCGCCCGCACCTACTACGATGTCACCATTGGCAGTGAGATAAGACACGGCAGCAGTGTGCAAGACAACCACATTCGTGCCATCGCCAATAGCAAACTTGTTCCCACCGTAGCCGGTAGTTCCAACACTACCAATTTGCAATGTGTTGGCTGGCGCCGTCGTCCCAATGCCGACGTTGCCAGCGCTGGTGATACGCATTCGTTCGTTTACGTGAGTATAGATGATAACATCAGTGTTATTTAAGCCACCTATTTCTATATTTCCACTTGCTCCGGTTCCTTTTATTATAGCCATCCTATTGGCAGCAGTTCCGCCAGTAAGACTTCCGTAATTAGACAAGTTAATGTCACCATTTACATCAAGCTTAGCGCCCGGACTCGTAGTCCCAATGCCGACGTTGCCTCCATTAACTCCGAAGATTAAATTCTTCCAAGCTACTCCTGTATGAACTGCATTTATAAATCCATAATCTCCCGAAGTACTATATCCTATGTTAACTCTTTTATCTGTATTATTAGAACTAAAAGTTGCAACTACATCTAGGGAGTCTATATTTGTATACCCGTGTACGTGAAATTTAGTTGCTGGACTAGTCGTCCCGATGCCGACGTTGCCTGAGCTTAATATTGAAACAATATCACCATTTCCACTTGAGCTAGAAATATTTAGATAGTTTCCAGTTTGTGAGGCTGCGCCTTTTATTTCTGTTACAATCTTAGACACAGTTCCTCCAACGTTAGATACAGAGAACTGAGTGTTTGCTATTCCTGCCGCAACGTGAACACCATTGGTTTCCGTACCAAGATTCAAGTCCTGCCTTGTCTGAGTGATTTTATTGAAGCCGTCAAGACTAGTACCGATATATCTTACTCCAGCCCCAGAAACAGTATCAGCAAAAACAAACTGCCTATTGCCAGATACGTTATAAGACAAGTAAAGTCCATAACCCTCAGCGGCACTCGTGCCGTCGGTAATATTAGATAATGGTGTTCCAGTTATCTTGACTGCTTCATTGGCATAGTTGGCGCTATCTTTCTGTATGTGTAAAGAGCCAGCGGGACTCGCCGTACCAATGCCTACCCTGTCATTAGCGGCATCTACAACTAACGTATTTGAGTCTACATTGACTCCACTCAGGTAACGAATTGGCATAGTTTCTTTAGTTTATAGTTGCAAATTTACGAAATAAGAAGGGGGTGGCTATTAGCCAACCCCCACTCAATCATCATATAATACTGATGTATCGTTTATGAAACACGGGCAATAACCACTCGGTAAGCGTTGCTCGAAGGTGCCGTAGCAAAAGTCACCACAACAGTATTAACAGTGGCTCGAACTACATCGGTGAATACCGTATCATAGGTAGCATTATCGTACACCTGAACGATCACATCTCGGCTGTTAAGGCTGTGAGTAATCGTGTAAGCAGTATTGCTTCCATCACCAACGCTAGCAACCGCTCCACTTCCGTCGATGATAGCCTGAACAGCAGCAGTAAAGTCCGTCACCTGCGATGCCGTAATGGCAATCGCTACGTTGGCAGCAGCAGTGGCACGTCCCTTAGAGTCAAACGTAATCTGAGGCACGCTACCGGCTAAGCCGTAGCTTCCTGCCGTGACAGCGGTGTTCGCAAGCGTAAGGCCTGCTGTGACGTTCGCAGTGCCATCAAACGTAACGGTCCACGTAGCGTCACCAGTGATGCTGATGGTCCGAGCGGTCTGAAGGGCAGTAGCCGTAGAGGCGTTACCGGTAAGGGCTCCCGTTACGTTGGCGACAAGGCGACCAACAGTAAGGCTGGAAACAGTAGAGGTGGGCTCCGTAGCGGTGAATCCAAGGCTGAACACAGCCTCACCCACCGAGCTAGCAGAGGCATCGTAGAAGAACGAAGCGTACTTCGTTCCGCTGTTGACGTAGTTGCCATAGAAGCCGATGTCTACGCTGTTCGCCACGTTGGCGTTGGCGTACTGCATCATATTGTCGCCAATAGATACAATGATGCTGTCAATGGTGGTGGTAGTTCCGTTTACATCTAGGTTACCTCCAATCGTTACCGTTGAACCGTCGTCGGTAATAGACGAGTTGATGTACTGACCATTGGTTGAGTCCCACTTAGAAACAGTGTTGTTGGTGAGGGCTCCTGCGTTCTTGAGCTGTACATCGTCAGCGTTGACGGTGATACCAGTACCCGCTCCGATGTTAAGGGTAGCACTTGCTCCAAGGGCAACAGTACCTCCACCAGTCAAGCCAGCACCAGCGGTGTAGGTTACACTTGAGTTGGTAAGCGATGAGTTGGGGATTGCTGCAAGGGCAAGCGTAGTACCGGTAATGTTGATACCACTTGCGGTAGAAACCTCCAAGAACTTAGACGCTCCTGCGCTATCGTCCCAGAAGAAGATACGGTCGGCGTTGGGATCTGTAAGGTCCTCAAGGCCTAGGTGCTTGAGCTGTACGTCGTCGACGTTCACCTGAAGACCTACGCCCTGTCCTACGTTAAGGGTAACATCGCGGGTTCCGCTAGAGGTAAGACCGGCGCCAGCGATTACGCTACGCACATCACCACCTACGTCAACCCAGTTGGTTCCGTCCCAGAAGTAGATTGACTTGTCTCCTGCAGAGGAGTCGTAGTACACCTGACCCTCATTAGGGGATTCCGGGGCGGTGGCCAGATTTTGAATGACGGCGTTCAGTAGCTGTGTCTTGGTTAAGTCAAGACCTGCTGTCGCTTTTATTTGTGATAGATATGTAATAGCCATAGCTTAGTTGAAAAATGCCTCACCACTGAAGGCTCCGGAAAATGTTAGGGTTACTTGATTTAGTGAATTATATAAAACCTCCCCAAAGACAACATTGTCGGCAGAGTCTACCACCGTTACGGAGCAGTATTTGTTAAGGTTGTGGGTTATGACCCACGTAGCAGAAGGGGAGGCCTGCACGTATACAAAGTTGGCATCGAGGGTTACGCCGCCGATGACACCAGTGACCGTTACGCTATTGCCCTTCTCGGTGACAACAGTAGAGCTCCCAGCAACTTCCGTTACTGTAACCGTGTTACCTGTTTCTTTTACAATGATAGCTCCCATCTTAGTCGACTACGTCTTCGTTAACAGTAAATAAGCCATAAAGCCAAGTCTTGATGACTCCCGCAACGTTGCTCTGGAGCCCGTATACATACATACCAGCAGAAATCGTTAGCATTGTGGCGGCGGTGGCGGTAACAAAAAGCGTTCCTGTACTGTTACCACTGTAACTAAAGGCCGTTGAACTAAGGACAGGGGATGCCGAGGTGTCGCTCTCTGATACCTCCATCTTCCACGTGTAGGACGTGAGGTCAATGGGCTGGTTGCTGGCATCATAGAAGTCCACCTCTAGAGAGAAGGTATCACCTTTTCTGCAAATGATGTCAACCCTCTGAGCGTTGTCGAGGTTTACAGTGTCGGTGGTAGAGCAGGATGAAGACATAGTGCAAATTTACTTCTTTAATTAACGCTCTCCTAGTATGACATCCACGATATCGTCCTGACCTTCGAGGTCCTGCTTCTGCAGTTCAGAGCGGTCTCCCTTGCGCTGGGCAATCAGTTTGCTTTGCGCAACTGCTTGCTCCTTAATGCGGTTGTCCTTGCGGTCCTCAGCCTCCTGATCAGCACTCTGACGTACACCTGATTCAATCTGCTGTTCTTTGATTCCGTAGTCTCCTTGCAGTTGAGCCAACTGCATCTTAAGTCCGTACTCCACCTGCAGAAGCTGAGCCTTAGCCTCGGCCTCAAGCTGGATCTTCTGAGCATCTAGTTGAGCCTTCATCTGGTCCTCCTGCATCTTGGCTTGGCTGGTAACCTGAGCAACCTGCGCATTTGCCTGCGCTTGGAACTGAGAGTTCTGCTGGGCCATCTCTTGACGGACCTTCATACGCTTCTTACGGCGTACGATAAGCAGCCTCTCGGCTTGGTCGATATCCCTCAACTGACGGATAGCAATCGCATCCTCGATGTCAAGCTCGCCCTGGGCTATAGAGGCCTGAATGTTTTGCTCGAGGTACATACGGTCAAGCTCGTTCATATCAGCGACGACCCTAACGCCGAAGTTGTACATAGGCAGATTAGAGAAACTAGACAGCACCGCCATATTCTCCCTGCCAATAGCCGTCTCGTAGGCCTTGTACAGGATAGACTTAGGAGGAAGTATCTGAAGACACTTCACAACGTCCTCACAGATCCTGCGGTACAGCACAATAGCTGCATTGCTGATATCTCCAAGAGCATTGTTGCCTGCCGCCAGTTGCTGCTGGCGTACGCCAACAAGCTGGTCTCCCTTAGGGCTTGAGCCGTCCATAACCTCGTTGATGCCCGTAGCATCACGAATCATACGCAGCGCGTGGTTGTAGATGGTGATGAGCTCGTTGATGTTCCTGATGCCGTTCTCAAGGGGACGGATCGGTGGGTTTTGGAAGCTGCCGTCAGGATTCTTACTGCGGTAGTAGAAGATACCCGTCTGCTCGTAGATGTCTTGAAGGTCCAGAGGCTGTAGCTCTCCGCCACGTCCTAGCTGCACGTTCTCAAGTCCCTCGATGTCGATGATCAATCCATCAGGCTTAGCCTTAGCGATAGACTGCTGGAGCTTTAGGTGGGTAATCTGCAGCTGGTCGGCAAAGCCGATGATTCCGCTCACCATAGACTTAGGGATAGACTTGCGGATGTTGGTAGCCACAATGCTGTAGCTCATCCGGGTGCGGGTGATGTCGTGAACATTTTTAGGAATGTTCTTCTTAAGACCGTAGTCGAAGATGTAGTCCGTTCCCAAGATGTACTTACCACCATACAGCGTCTGGTTCTGCATATAGACAGCCTCCCTATCGTACACACTCTGCTGTGGGGCAGTGTACTTGTGGCCCTTGTAGTAGAATCCAACGTTTCCAAAGCGAGACTCCTTCTTCTCAAAGATGATGTTATCAACGCTAACGAACTCAAAGTCAAGTACTTCGATGGTGTACTCGTCGTATCCGTAGTAGTAGCGCTCCATACCTGGGTCGTACCCAGAGCCCATCAACCTGCTAGAGTCATTGCCAAAGCGGTTCATAACCGTCCTTGCCATCTTCTCGTACTCGTCCTCGGTAAACTGGTCTCCCGCTGTGCGCTTAAGCTCTGAGATGCTCATACGCTTTACGTGGCCTGCGTAGGTTATATCCGTAAAGTTTGGGTCAGAGGTAAAGCTGTGGATAAAGAATGCTGGGTCTACATAGTCCTCAACGATTCCGTAGTTGGGGTCATTGCTACGCTTGGTGACGGCAATACCGCAGGTGACAAGGTCTTCGACATTGCGCCTAAAAATGCGCTCGTCGAAGTCATTCCAGCTGAGTGTTAAATTGATGCCAATCTGGGCAGCAATCTCCGCAGCGGTCTTGATGTTAGTCTCAAGGAAAATTTCGGTCTCCTCAGCGGTATCTGGAAGAGAGTCTGGGTCTACCTCGGTGCGAAGTCCTGAGTCCTTCGCCTCCTTTAGGATGTCCTTGTTCTCGATGAATATCTTCATCTTATTCTTCTCGTAGTCCTTCTCACTGCGCGACAAAGGATCAACAGCTTCAATGTTGGGGTAGAACTTAGAAGACAGAATCTTGTTGACTACAATCTTTACGAACTTGGGAACGATAGGAACTGGCGTCCAGTCTAGGTTTACCAAGGACCCATCACCGTTGTTCGGGTCAAGAGAGGTAAGTATCTGCTTGTAGATGGATGTATCTTGGGTTCCGTTGGCGTAGTCCCTAGAGACTTCAAACTCACGGAATCTTTTGCTGTACAGAGACCCCTCGTACTGGGCGCTTCCCCACTGGCCGTATATAGCCTTTGCGTACTGAAGACCGTACCTCTTTCCCACCTTTACATCGTGCGAGGCAAAAGGGTCTGGGAACGTAGAGTCGTATGAGTTACTTTTTACAGAGTATTGATCCATTTATCGGAGTTTATGGACAAAGGTACGAACTTAACTTATCGCCTAATTTCCTTACCCTTGCGGAAGAATACCCTCTCGTTGAAGTTTGTTTTTTTGACTTCTTTGACCTGCTTCTGGGCAGCAAGAAGCGCCAGCCCTGAGCTGATTGTTAAGTCAAACTTTGTCCTGTCGTCTATCTTAAAGTTTATCCAGTCCTCAAGTGTCCTGTTTAGATACATCCGTCCGAACTTACCGGTCTCGTTGTGGAGCCCTACGTGGTCGTGGATGTATGACTCAATGGCCTGAGCGTGAGCTTGAATGACATCTTGGCTATTGGAAGGTATTCCCTTTGTCTTTACGTTCATCTTCGATGAGGTGGACGCAAGATGCGCAGGGCGGTTCATAAGGTACTCATCATAGCCCCTCGACTCAAAGTACCTAGCGATGCCGTACTTGTTGTTCTCTATAAGCACAGGGTATCCGTAGAATACCGCAGCCATAAGAATGTCCTCGTAGAATATCTTGGCGAGCGGAGGCCGTGAGGCGTACTCCGCGACAAACATATTAGAGGGGTGCTCCATCGAAAACTTGTTGTATACGTGGCAGGCACCCTTTGAGGACCTGTAGTCAAGGGTGGTGTCAAGGTCGTAGGAGTCAACACCCATAACCCCGAATGCACCATTGGGGGCAACAGCTTTATTGTTCTCAATCTTTCGTTTATTTCGAATATCAGCAGGTGCTAGCCAAGCCACACGCCACCGCCCATTAGGGTCGGGGGCGAATATCACCTCGCTGTCCATCTTTCCGTCTTTCCATTGGAAGTTACCAATGACCACAGGATTTGGGTACAGCTCCTCGTTATGTTGTATCTGCTCGTATATCTTCTGGATGTTGAACAGAGAACTCTTGGTCGAGTCGCGGAACGCCTCGTCCTCGGTAAATGGGAACTGACGGATAATCTCGTTGAGTTCGTAGCTGTTGTTCTGCTGGCCTTTTCTCTCGTTCTTTAAGAACGTCCTAGCACCTATATCGGTAAGGGTTCCGTCCTCGGTAAGTGTTGGAGACTCTGGGTCTTCAACAATAGGCAGGCCGTACTGGCTGAAGAATCCCTCCATCGCATCGTATGCAGGAATGAATATCTTGTACAGTCCGCTCTTGGTCCTTCCGTTCTCGTTTCGGTCGTTAGGGTCGGAGTCGTAGTACAGATTCCTAAACTCTCTGCCTCCCTTGTCCAGCGGGTTTACCGTGGAGCCCACCATCGCCTTTCCAATCACCCTACGACCCACAAGCAGACAGGTCCTATGGATTCTCCACACCTCTCTTATGTCGTTAGGATTCAGCCACTTACCAGCCTCATCAAGAAACAGCATATGGGTCTTGCTTCCGTCGTATGCGTTGTTGGTGGTATTTTTCCAGTTGATTATAGTATCAAGAGCCTCACCTCGTGAGGTCGTCTTATTCTTCTTGGTGATCCGCTTAGAGGGCTCGCGGAAGGCGAGCTCCATACGCGGGTTAGTCGTTCCGTCAATAATTGGAGAAAAGAAGAACGGGTATCCCTTGAATATGGGAATGATCTTAGAGCCGAACACCGCCTCCTGAGCGTCTGTTCCTGTTTTGCTCATAATACCCAACAGCTTTTCCTTCACCTGACTGCCCTCGTCAACAAGCACCGCTGCACTCATATTGGTATATCCAGAACGCCTGCACTTGGTGTATATCTGCCCCAAGCACCGAGGGTCTGATTCGCAGGCCGAGAGGTGGACAAACAGCTTACGCTGGAAGTCTAGGTACGTAGGGTATCCGATGTCTATGGAGCTCCACTGGAGGAACATATAGTGGTGACCCGTGATGTAGGTCTCCTCACCGTTGTTCATAAACCACAGGCCCTCCTTGCGTCTCTTGAACTCCTGCTCGATGTAGGGGCTCCACTTCTGCTGGAACTCTCTGGGGGACTCGTACCAGTCGTCCATAGAGTTTATCTGTGCAAGCTCCCTAGGGATGTCCTGACGCTTCCACATCTGCTGCTCTTTGGGTAGGTCGCTAAAGAGGAAACCCTCCGGCTTTGGTAACTGGATGCTGAGGGACTCTATCTCAATGATAGGTCCGTCCGAATTGTTCGGACAGATGTTTATCACCTCCTGCTTGTCTATTACCTTAAGTCCAGCCATTATCTTGCCATCCTCTCAGCGAAGCCTCCCTTGAAGTCCTTCTCCTTTTCAAAGGATCCAGACTCCTCGATGTCGCCAACAAGCTGCTCTAGCTTCTGCCTCTCTACGATAAGCTCCTTGCAGGCTAGGGCTGTGTCCTTGATGGCCTGCAGCTCTGCCTTGCGAGCGGACCCCGTTAGATCGGGGTCTACCGGCTTACGTATCTCCTCGGTCATATTACCGATGGCAGCCTCCATCGCAGAAATGAGGTTGCGAGCGGCAGTAACTGTTGTGAACTTTACAGCTTTTGACATATCAAATGGTGGATTTGCATACGCCACAGCTTGCGGCCATTGATGTCCATCTCGTAGTCTGCGTCTTTAGCGAAGTATACCACGTCGCCCACAGCAAGACCTTCCTCCTCTAGCCACTGGCTTCCGTAAACGATACGGCCCCAGCGCTTTTCTGGTTCCTTGAGGGTGATGATTTCTATGAAGCTCTTCTCCTTGTCGGCATCGATGTCAAAGGGCTCTAGGAAAACCCAGTCCGCAACAGCTATAAGGCTGCCGTCGGGCTTCTCGATGAGGTATGCCTGGTTACCCTGACCGCCAAAGGGGTCGTAGTTGACTCGGTATATCTTCTCTTTAGGGTCAACGACTTGGGTGTCGTTGAGCGCAACGTGGTGGTGGTGAAACACGTAGTCTCCTATCTCTAGCTCAGACTTAAACTTGGCGGGAATGCCTACAACACGCGCCTTCATAGTGCGGTGTTGGAACTCGTTGAACTTAGTGTCGAGGTAAAGCTCCGACTCTCCCACCTTGATGGTGTCGTTTACAGCGCTAGGTATGTGCACGAGGATGTGGTACAATGGTATCATATGTTTAATTAAAATAAATAAAAGTTGTAAGTCGGTTACAACTAGAAGTTACAGTCGTACTCTACTATAACTGGCATACCCTCGATAGTCTTCCACAGCATAAGTGTGTCTTCCTTCTTTAGGTATATAAGGTACTTGCGCTCTCCGTGGTAGTGGAGGTGAGATCCGTCGAGAACGATTGAATCGATCTCTCCGTCCCCAGCCTTCTGGCCTACATAGTAGGCTAAGGCTTTCAGTGGGTCGGTTCCCGCAATGATTTTTCTGATAAGTTCCATTTCATTTTAATTTAGTTCAAATTTAGCCAATAATCTATATTGGTTGTATCGTCGGCTTCGTCGTCCTCGCTGTAGGATCCCATAAGGTATGTGACTAAGGAAATCATCTCCTCCTTGGTGTCTACGTTGATGTTGGACACAGACTCCACAATGCTGTTTCCGTCTATCTGGTCAACCACAAGCCCTGCTGATGCAATCATCATAAACTCATCGATAAGACCAAGTTCTTCGGCCTTGTTTAATATGTCATCGAAGCTGTTCTTTGCAAACATAAACAGTTCAATCCTAGCTTGAGCCTTGTTCATTAAAGAACGCGTAGATGTAGTACTGAGGATGCGTCTAGTGAAACTGTTCCGCTACCAGTCTCTGAGGCCCTTACCGATACTATGTCGCCAGTAGTTAGGTTTCTGAAAAATGCTTGCGTTACGTGGTGGTCAGTACCAGCACCGAGTGGTGTCTCGCTGGCATCTACGACAGCTCCGTTGATTTCTAGTTCGAACTTTACGGCAGTGCCAGATCCAGTTGTCGTTAGGCTTGCAGCTATGGTTATCTCCACTAGAATACCGTCAGCCGATATCGTCACCGAGTCGTTGACGCCTCCATACACACTTGAAAGAGAGAAGTACGCTGCTCCGTCACCAACTTTATTGGAGGCTCCAGCACCAGATCCTATCGCAAAGAACTCAAGAACTTGAGGACTTGCCGTTAGCACCAAGGCGGCTGATGTCCTTAAAACAAACTCAGGTGCTGACTGGTATCCTCCGGGATTTATCAGCGACTTAAGGTTGGAGTAGTCTATGCGCCTCCAAGATGTGGTAGATACGTCATAAATCAAAAACCTATCACCGTTGGCGATGGCGCCAATGTCAGATATAGACGATGGGTTGTCAAGACGTACCGTTGAGCTGGTGATGGCAAGGGGTAGGGTCGCCGTTGTAACGGCGCCTCCTGAAAAGGCGGCAGCGTTAAGGGTTCGCTTGATGACTTGGTTGGATGCGTTAAGGAAAAGTGCTGATGTCTCCGTGGATCCTGTGGCAGGAACAGTTGGAAACTCTAGGATTCCATTGACGCCGACCTTGGTGGTTCCAATCTGAAGTGCTGTTGCCACTCCGTCTCCAGACTCTACGTTCTTAAGGGTGGTGGTAGCGGTGTTCGTCGCCAGCTTTAGCAGCGAAGAAAATGCGTTCTTTACCTTTTGTCCACTAAGTGTTGCCATATTTCGTACTTTTGCTACAAAGATACAATTTACTTCATTGGCTAAAAAGTTCAAGAAAAAGGAAGACCTAAAGTTTAGGGACTTCGCCTACCGCGACGATCGCGGTCCTACTCTATACAAGTTTACTTGGCACGCCAACAAGTTTATGAAGCAGGAGTATAAGCTCCTGCCAATACAGGTGGACTTCCTTCTGTTCGCCTACGACCTAGAGTTCTTTACCATCGAGTGGATGGCACAACAGCTGTCGAAGTCCTACAACCAGACAAAAGACTGGTTAACTGTTAGGATGAAGAAGCGGGAATTGCTGTTCGACTACTTCTCTATGGAGGATATCGACATCCACAAGGACACCTCTATGTGGTTTCGTGATGAGAACAGGTGGAACTACCGAAAAAGATACTCACTAACCCAGCAGGGACGTATGATTGTAGAAAGGTGGAGGGATATAGCCTCCGGTAAGGAGACTGTGGAGCTTCAGTACGACAAAAAAACCGTCAACAAGACTATTCCTAATAGAGGAGAAGGCATCCCTACAGTTCTTTTAGGCAGAAAGCTAAAAGGCCACGAGGATACTCCCCTTGGCAAGAAGATTATCGCTCAGGCTAAGATTGATGGGCGGAGTATAGCCGGAATTTTGCCTCCTTCGAAGCACCTTCGTGAGGGGTAAACTTCCCGTCCTTGTCAGCCATCACGTAGTAACGACCTTTCTCCATCATCCAGTGGTGGCCCGCTGGTGCTGGAACCATTACGTGGCTGTCTTTCTTCTTGGCCTTCATTATGGTTTTACTTTTTCCTGTGATTTCTTGCTCATCTCCATAACGGGAACTGGTGTTCCCACTGGGTATGGCTTTCCTTCTATTGCTGCGGTGATTGACTTCATACCACTCTTTACTGGTATAGCCTTACGCAAGGGAATAGCGGCTTCGTTCATCGGTCCGTAGCATTTGGCGAGAACGATTCCTGTTTCTGTGGTATCAAAAATCGCACAGGGCATACAGAACATATTGCTCTCACTTGTTACTGCGTAGTCTGTGTTAACGATAAACGAACGGTTCTCTGGGTGCATCATCTCCCAATCCTGTGTCTTTGGATTGTACTGAGGAATAAAGCTAGAGGTGTCGAAGTACCAGTACAGAGACCACACTGACTTACCATCCCATACCTTGCTTCCGTCGTTGTTAGGGTACTGAAAGTTTCTATCGGTATTAAACTCATAGCCCCAGCTTGGGCTGAATCCATCCATAGCTAGGTTGGAGATTGAAGGCCCGTCTAACACTGGGCAGATAGAACAGCCCTCTTCAAACACTTTACCTTGAATCATAATTTGATTTCCGGTAAGCTCAGCACCCGAGGCCCCACAGAAGGCGTACAGGCCTTCGTGGATCTTAAGAGCCTTAGCGTCTTTCGATTCTTCGGTTGCGCAGCTTAGTAGTGCTGAAGCAGCAAGTAGTGATAATAATGTATTTTTCATATTGGGGGTTGTTTACTTTTTAGATCTGTTCTTTACTGCTGATATAAACCTACGCTCGGTATGGTCGTAGTCTAGACCATCTCCATTGCCGTACTTGCCAGCTTGGCGATTCTTTCTGTTGAGCTCAGCCCTGTACTTCTTACGCTCGTCAGTGGAGTGATACTC
>ERZ807355.25-NODE-25-length-12366-cov-7.086021_pt1 | contig 12366 bp, 23 predicted proteins | sample MGYA00520898_ERZ807355 | MGnify/ENA primary metagenome ERZ807355 (study PRJEB31431, sample SAMN03801317) | freshwater metagenome | biome: Freshwater; feature: Lake; material: Water | place: Canada:St Catharines | collected 2012-08-12 | depth 1 m m ... | reverse complement strand
CCAGTATCTATGGGACAGCTTCGCGCCAAGATGAAAACTAAGAATTACAAATCTATTGATCACCACGGTTCACAAACTTCATAACACATGAATAACAAAGAAAAAGAAACTATGCAGTTCCCAAAAGGACTGCATATTTACCACTATAATCGAAAAGGTCAGAGAGTTGGCGTGTTCGCCGCTACTGAAACCCAATCTCTTAAAGGTTATTACAGTATTGGTTGGTCGTTATGCAACGTTAATACTGGCGACGTTTTCGATAAGAACTTGGCTAAAAAGATTGCTTATGATCGCGCCATCGCGTTATCTGGTGCTGCGCTTCCAATCTCTATGCTTGATTCATACCTTCAGTTCAACAAGATCGCCGCAAAGTATTTCAAAGATAAAAAATTCATTGGCAACGTCTTTACAAACTAATACTATTAAAAACTTCCTAAAACTAAACTAATAACATGAAAAACTTCCTTCAACGTATGCGATTTCGTTTTTATTCTATGTATTACGGCATGATTAAATATCGTAAAGAAAGAATAGAGCTGATCGACGAGCTTTGTCACATGGGCGCACAAGGTAAAACTTCTCTCGCCTTCGACAAAGATGAAGGCGGCGAACCTGTGGCAGTATTTGGAGTTAATATGGACATGAATTTTGAAGATGCTCGTTTTATGATAGTCTCTATCGAACCAAGAAACAACTTCATTGACCGCTTCTTTAACACTGCCAGCCAAAACATTTCCCTCAAAACCTTCCGTTTAAAATAATTTAAAACACATGAAACAAACACTCCAGTCTAATACTAAAGAAGAGAAGTTAAACAACTTATGGAAAGAGTTTATTGATTTGCTTGAGATCACAGAAGAAAGCGACTCTGGTAACAAGTTTCGTCCAAATTATATTGGTTCTTGCCGCGCATTAGACGGTCAAAGAATAAATCAAATCATTAAAGAAGCTAAAGAATTAACGTTTTGAACAAATGAATACTCCTCGCACCTATGATATTTTAAGTGCCAAAGCCTCTTTGCTCTCTAGTTTGGGGCTTCGCTTAAAGTTATGGCAAGACAGCGAGTTATGGAGATGGCAGTGGAACAACGGTTTAGCTGGCTGCACCGACGCCCAAACCAAAGCTGTTGCTTTAGTTTTCGCCTTAGAGAACATCTAACTAAACATCTAAAGACTCTAAGTGTAAACTAGAGTCTATGAGTTCTGAAAAAAAAGACACAAACTACAAATCATTCGTTAAAGAGAAAAACCTTTTAATTGACGCATGGGAAAATCCACTTAATCCCGCTGACTGGGATGATGTTATGAAGTTCTCGCAGTGCGAGAACGTTCAAGTAAATGGAGTAAAGATAGATGGCGGCAAAGAAGATTGTATCGACGCTGTTCGCGGCTCAGATTACTCGTTCACTAACATAGTTTTAAATCCACTTAACAACGGTATTACCATAAAAGGTAGCATTGATGGATGGAATTTAAAAGATATTTTATTCACTCGCAAAGGCAAAGCATACACAATCGAGATCGGCCAGTACGACAACTACTGGACTCCTTGGACAAAACCCACAAGAAATGGCACCATTGATAATGTATCTATGGAAGATAATTCAACTGTTGTTGTTCGCATTTGGGATGGCGAAGCTCCAAAGCAAATTATTAACTGTAAGAACTTGAAGGTGTTAAAGATACCAAAAATCATCTGGTTCCCATACTTCTTCTTTCGCGCTATCCAAAAAGATAAAACTTTTATCAAAAAATGTATAGACAAAATGCGCGGTAAACTTTAATATAAATCAGTAACTGTACACTACTATGGAAAATCAAACACAAAATCAACCGCAACTCACACTAGATGTTGCTTTCAATAATGTCGCTGCGCTTTATGAGCAAGCTCGTTTAACGCCAAAGGAACACAAAGTCATGGAAGCGAGCCTTCAAATGATCTTAGAGGTCGTTAAAGACAAGCTGGCGGCGTCTCAAGGTGGTTTGTCGGGCCTTGTAAAGTAATTTACAAACGTTCAACTACATCCCCTGTGCCCCCAAATATGCCAACTAGGTAATTTGGGGGTATTTTTTTGTGTAATTAAACAATAACGAACCTGATATAACCAGAAGGTCCAAATTACTAACCTCTTAGATTTTTATGGAAGAAATTTTACTTATGAACTTCACAACAAACTTACCAGAAATAACATTTTTAGCGTTGATTTGTGGCCCTATTTTACTGGTATTATTAGCTGAATTATTTTACATCAGAAAAGCTAAGAAAAATGATGACTTTTTCATTGAAAATCTCACAGAATATAGCGACCTTCCGATTGATAAAAAAGAAGCCGAAAAAGTGAGCCAAAAATTGAAGGAAAATGACGTTGTTTTAGGAGTGAAAAAGCCCAAAAACTTCAAGACAAAAAGAAAGCCTCAAAACACTAAGGTTTTAGCACTAAAATCTGCCAAAAAACTACGCAACGATTACCTGACCGATCTGGTCGAGAAAAAATAACCTTTTTCTCCCAAAAAACCCTTGACAAATCATACAGCTAGTATAAGGTAAGATATAGTATAGATAATAAGAGAAGAATAGAACAGATAATAGATAGATAGTAATTGATTTGTGTTTTTAAGGTTCTACCTCGACTCTCATTTTTAAATAATTAAAATTCACTAAAAATTTTCTTCTCTCATTATTATCTCTCCTATATAATATACCTATATTTTTTATGTTTTTCTCATATTTAATCACATATACATTAGTAGTTATGTTCTTGGTGCTTATCATGTTACCAATCGCGCTGTGCGCGAGCGCAATAATGGGAATTTATACAACAATATCAAAATTTTATAGTATGTTATACGAAGCAAGCGCAGAACTTTTTAAAACATCAAACGCTGGTCTTGAGAAAGTTAAAGTAAAAAAGCTATTGAAAGAGGTAATCAAAGATAACACAATAGATATATAATGTGGTATAATACCCTGACCCGGATAACACTTTCATTTTCCCCAAAATAACGTAACCCTTTAATATGTATCAATATAAAGCAAAAATCATTTCAGTCATTGACGGAGACACAATTGAGGTCGATTTTGACCTTGGCTTTGGCGTTTGGCTACGCGCACAGCGCATTAGACTAGACGGTATTGATACTCCAGAGAGCCGCACAACAGATAAAGAAGAGAAAGTAAGAGGACAGTTATCTAAAGAGAAACTAAAAGAAGTATTATCTAAAGATGAGTATGTATATATACAAACTAAATTAGATCCTAATGAAAAATTTGGCCGCATCTTAGCTAAGTTATCAACACCTTCTGGTATAGAAGTGAATCAATGGATGATATCTAACTACTATGCTGTTGCATATCAAGGAGAAAACAAAGAGAAGGTAAAAGAATTACATTTGGCTAATGCTAAAATGCTAAAAGCAAAAGGTGAATTGAAGTAGGCTAAATATAAGGGAACCAAACATGAATCAAAAAAGCGTAAATATAGTGTTATTGTCTTTATTGTTAAGTGGTTGCAGTTCTTTTATGAAGATGCCAGATGGTACCTTGGCTAATAAAAATGCGCCGATATTCGTTAAGCCAAACACGAACAGCCCGGCCGTAAATAAGGAGGAGGTTGAAGTGACACCTTCTGCCCGGCGCCCGGCAATCGTCAGCTTCAATGCCGAAAAATATATCATGGTAAAGGAAAGTGATTTGAATAAGTTAGTAGAAGAGAAGGCTAAAGAAGCTATTTTAAATTCATATAAATTAAAGCCAAACACGAATACTATTTCTCCTAATAATGAGAACACGAATGGTAATGTCTTAAATAATGAGCCTACTGATATTATACCAGTTGGTAAAGTGCCAACCGTTGAGACCTTGGTGATTAAACCACAGGAAACTTCGTCTATTGGCAGGTACTTGGCGACGGTGGTAGTGGTGCTGGGGTTCATCTTGGGAGTGGGTTGGCTGTTCTGGAAGAACAAACTCGCCGCAGCTAAAGAAAAGAAAACCGAGTAAAGTGGCGCATTGTTGGGGTTGTGGCGCATTGTTTCGGTTATGGCGCATTCTCTGTGGAACATTCTTGCGTCGTGGAACATTTTGTTTTTTAATCTTTTTTAAAAAAAGGTGTTGACGAGAGATTAAAAATCACTTTTAATTCTGGGGTATGAATGAAACACCGATTAAAAAAAGCAGAGGTCGTCCCACTGGTGGCACCTCTTTTGTTAATGTGTCTATCGCGGATTTGAAACGGTTCGGGGAAATTCCTGTTCCTGTTTCTCGCGTGTGGCTTGAAAAAATGGGCTTGACGGTCGCAACAATCTCACCCATTGTAACTGAAGTTAAACAAGAAATCTCACCTGTTATTGAATACAAATTGACCAAACTAAACTAATGAAAACTCGTTTCTCTAACCTAATCGGCCAAACTGATGTCAAGAAGAAGTTCGACTTTTATCTTGACGCTCAGAATCAATCACAGCGTTTTCCTTTTGTTTTGCTCACGGGCGCAAAGGGAATGGGCAAGACCGAGTTCGCCAAAGAAGCGGCGCGATCTATCGTTGGGAAAAGTGGCGAAGCTCGCCCATTTCTTGAGATCAACTGCGGCACAATCAAAAACGCGCAAATGTTCTTTGAGCAAGTGTTCGCTCCCGTCATTCAAAACAATGAAGTTACTGTTCTGCTGGATGAGTGCCATGCTTTGCCCAAAGACTTAATGACTGTTCTTCTCTCTGCTTTTAACACTGAGAAAACTGAGCGCAAACAAATTTCTTGGAAGGACGGACTTTATGAGTTCAATTTCAAACTTCAGTCTTTTATGCTGGCAACGACTGAACAAGATCGTTTGTTTGGCCCATTGAAAGATCGTTTGCTGTCGATTGATTTTCAAGCCTACTCTGTGGCGGAAACTGCTGAGATTATCAAACGCGCATTCTCTGACATTAGTTTCGAGGGTGATGTGCTTAGTCTCGTTGCCAAAACTGTTCGTGGCAATGCTCGCTCTGCTATTCAACGCGCAAAACAAATCGAGATGTATTGCCAGACAAAACACAAGAAAACGTTTGACGCTGCTGACTGGACTATTCTCTGCGACAAGATCGGCATCAACTCATCTGGTCTTTCTAATTCTGAGATTCAAGTGTTGACAACTCTTAAACAGCGCGGCGATTGCTCCTTGTCAATGCTAAGTGCGGTCACTGGAATGTCTCGCTCTGCGCTTCAGCGCGACGTAGAAATCTTTTTGCTTCAGCGCGGTTACATGAAGATCGAAGGTTCCAGAAAGATTACCGCTGAAGGTGTCAAGGCTTTATCTGCTATTGAGGAGAAAAAATAAAAAGAAAAAAACTTAGAAAAACTATTGACGAGTGCAGAAAAATCCTCACACTCATCTTTGTTAAGTTCATAGTGGATTCTGACTCCCGCCCCCCACGCCTGACAGATTTAGGTGGGGCGGGAAATCAGGTTGCTCTTTCTAAAAACTTTGTAACGCTAAAAATCCCAAGCAAGAGTGCTTCTATGTGAAAACGGTAAAAGTCCGTCACGGGAGGTAAAGCCACGAATAGAGGCCTACTCGTTACAATCTAATTTCCTCAATCCGCCGATCCACATTGGCTGGAGAGGAACCCTGGAAGTGGGTCGCGCATACTTTAAATCACGCGAATAATTTTGCCAAACTAATCACTAACATGACATATAAACAACTGATTGAAAAACTTCAAGCCTTCTCTCCTGAGCAGCTAGAACAAACCGTTACGGTCTGGAACGTCTGGACTGACGAACATATCCCTGTGGCTGGCATACCAAAAAATAAAACTAAAATTGTCTTGGAACTGAAAAACTAACTTATGGCTAAAACTAAAACAAAAACAAATTATGCTTTCTCTGTTAATTTTTATAGTTTGCTTGATGCTGCTTCTCAAGAAGAAGCTGAACAACAAGTACTAGAAATTCTCCGTCAAGCTGTGGAAAAGAAAGACCTCTCAGACTTTGAGATTTACTCCCATAACAAAGATTACTTTTTGATTCACTAACATGGCACTACCAGAAGAAGCATCCTCTACAATGAATACATTGCGATTCATTTACAGTAAGTATAAATTAGAGTTTGACAAAGCTCTTAAATACGACGAAAAGAAAGATCGAAAGTATCAGAACGAAATGAGAAAATTGCAACGAGATAAACTTAAACAACAAATAGTTTAATAGTTTAAGGGGTGGTAGCTCAATTGGTTAGAGCGTCTGCCTGTCACGCAGAAGGCCGCGAGTTCAAGTCTCGTCCATCCCGCCATTTGTCCCTATCGTATAACGGATAATACAAAGCTCTTCTAAAGCTTCAATGAAAGTTCGATTCTCTCTAGGGACACCATTGGGCGGTTAGCTTAATGGTCAAAGCAGAGGACTCATAATCCTTTGACTGTGGGTTCAAGTCCCTCACCGCCCACCACTTTTGTCAACAACAAAAGGTGAACCACTTATCTCTTAATACTAAAAGACGAAAGCTGAACTACATAATACTTAATAACGAAAGCTGAATCACTTAATACGTAATAACGAAAGGTGAATGTGTTAATAAGTAATAAGTAATAATTCGCTAATTAACGCGATTGTCTTGCAATTACGATAATGAGACTGATTCGCAACAACCGGGCCCGGCCCGGTAATGAGATTGAGTCTCAACATCAACCTGGCTATATACAAAAAAACCGCACTATATATCACTATATAGCGCGGCGTAGTACGGTGTTAAAATGGGTTCAACATACCAAAAACCCTATATAGGTTCTCCCTATATTATAGTCCGTAAAATTATATAGACTTCGCTCACCCGCGAGGGTGAGGCCCACCTATTGGATTCCACTCCTCGCCATAATCTGAATAGCGGCGAGCAGTACCAACTGAACAGTTGAACTTTGCTGCGATATGGGTTAAATGCAGAACGCAATTCCTGCGTGGGGTAACTCTGGGAAGATTTTGGGCATAGAACGCGATTTTAATGCGTTCTTCTTCATGAATCCAGCCATGCGAGCGAGTAAGAACCACGGGCTTTTCAACATTGAAAAGTTCAACGGCGAGCTTTTCGTTTTTTTTCAGCTCGTCAGATTTGTTGTCTGTTAATTTGCCGAGGATTTTTTTATAGTTAAAAATCTTTTTTAATGTTTTGCCAAAGTCTTTGTAGTTTTGGACTTCGCCGCGAACTTGCGCGAGCGCAACTTCGGCCATGACTCTCAAATTCATTTCGGCGTTGCGCTTGCGAGCAATCAAAGCCTTTTCTTTTTTGAGTTCGATTTCAGCTTCAACTCGTTTCTGTTCTTGTTTGAGGTAATCTAAACGTACCTGCAATGGCACGGCTTTTTTAACTAAGGTTTGGACTTCTGTAGCAATGTTCGTATTCATTTTAGCAATTTCCTAACTGTTTTGTTTTAGTTTTGTTTTAGCAATTTCTCGACTTCATACTGAATTTGAAACGGCATGAAGCAAGAAAAATATTTTTCGGAACTAGATCCTTTCCAGTCCCAGATTGAGCAATCGTGAGTTTCGCCATCTAGCTCAACAGAGAAATCCCACATGGCGCATGATTTGCCGTCGCTACTGTTGCGAGGTTCAAAGCCAAGAGCGTTGGTGATTTGTTGAATGGTGACGTTGGCAATCGTGCCAGTTTTGTAAGACAAGTTGACGGTAGTAGGTTGGATTTTCATTTGTAAAAAATATGATTTTGGATTGTAACTGTGGCAAGCATTTTTTTATTCCAAGATGGATTGATTTGTATCGTGTGATAAAACTGTGCGTTTTTCGTGTAATTAGTCGAGCCAAGATTTTGAGCGATTTGGAGAGCGTTTGACCATTTCTTGTGCTTCTTCGCTTTTTCGATTCCACCTTCGACATCTTTGCCGTTCCAGCAAGAGAACTGTTTACGCTGCAAACAAATTTGCGCGGGCGAAAGTTTGCGCGAGATTGAACGGTTGTAAATTACTTCGGCAACGGCACTCATGGCGCGAAAATCTTTTTCGCCTCCAGCCTCCAGAATCAAAGTTGCGGCGACGATTTCGGTTTTGCTAATGCTAACGGAGATTTGAACTGTGTTGGCAAGCGATAAGCTCGGCCCAGAAAAAAATCCAAGGAGAAGGTAAAGGGATTTCATTTTTGGAGAGGTATTGAATAGTTTCATATCGGGAAAAGTTGTTTGAGATAAAAATTTCTGCAAGTTGAAATTCGTCCATAGAGTTCAAACGCCTTCAGGTTCGTTGCGGTAGAGCGAGTAACTCACGATGACGTGACCGACAACTTTTTTCGGCCCCCATTGGGTTTGTTCAAGCGAGCCGATTTCGAGATCGCACGGAATACGAATTCCGTTTTCGAGAACAGAATACTTTTCGGTGAAAATGTTTGGTGTTTGATTCATAAGAACAGAATAGGAGTTTATTTGCTGACCGCAAGACTTTTTTAATCTTTTTTAATCTTTTTTATTCGTAGCGTGGAACATTTCTAGCATCGTGGAACATTTTCGTGGAACATTTGCTTCATCGTGGAACATTTTTGCGAGGGTGATATTGAGACCTAGTCGCAATTCAACCGGGCCCGGCCCGGTATATACTATATAGCGCGCTATATAAAAAAGGGGCCACACTATATAGTGCAGCCCCCGAATTTTATAACGCTTTATACAGTGATCTCTATTGGACTCATATCGACAGTCAACCCAGCGAATGGATCGAATATGCTATGCAATGCTTCGGAACGCTTAGGCAATGCAACGAGATTTCCCTTATACACTTCTGTGAACGCGTTATGTAGTGACCACAAGTTGCGCGGGGCAAATTCCTCGTGCAACGGCTTTTCCCATTGGTCGAGAACGTCAACGATCATTCCCTTTCCAATTGCGCCAGCGCGGTATCCCTTGAGAATCAGGTGGCCCGCTTGCTCGTCGGATAGCGTCGTGTTGGAGTAACCCTCAACGCGCTTTTCGTGCTTCACCCACATATCGCCAAGCTTGCCAATGGCACGCGAAACGATCTCAGGCAAGTGCCGCATGATGTGCGTCGTATGCTTGCGACCCAGCACAACTTCGTTGTGGAAACAGAGGTTTGAACAAACGAACGGAGCGTTGCCAGCGCAAATGCCAGCGGGGAAACTCTTATCGTGAGCGTTACGCAAGCCAACAACGGTGCCAGACTTTGCGCCTTCGCGCTTCATGTCGATCTGAAAAAGACCGAAGTAGCGTTGGCCATAGCGTGCCAGCGTGTGATGCTCGGAAAGAACAGACAAACCAGCGGTTTTGAGTTGATCGCGGAAAATGTCGATCAAGACACTGTGCGCGATAGGTTGAAACGTGCTTGTCGCTTGCGGCGTTGGCACGAGGTCGATTTGGTCGAGAGGGACGGAAGCATGGTCCGCGCCCGATACAGCTAGATTTAGCATTTTCATATTATTATTTTTTGGAGTTATGGCAAAAGTTTTCGATCTTGGAAAGGTCGAACGATTTGAAAGCGTGACCTGTTGGAGTTTCTTCGTTATTCGTCTGCATCGACAAGAACAGTTTGCCGTTGTGCTCGACGATAGCCGAAGAAAGATGCTCGCCCCACACTCGCGGGCCAAGTCCTTTCTTCTCTGAGCTAAAGCCGATCACGCCGTTGCGTTTCTTGCCATTGTAGTTGAAAGAGACGATAGCCGCGCCTTTGGACGCGACGATCTTCTCGATGGTATTTTTTAGTTCATTATTCATGTTTTTATTCTGATTTGGAGAAATTGAAGGTGGAAAATTCGGAGCGGCAAATGTCGCCGCCTTCGTTGTAGTGAGCAGCATCGACGAGGTACGCTTGGAATGCAAGGCGATTTTTGTCCGATAAGCCGATCACTGGATTTGAGAGGAGAGATTCAAGCACGCCGATTTCCGTCGTGGTGAGAGTTAAGTGTCTAGTTTGATTTTCCATATTAGGATTTCGCGTTAAGCATTTCGCTGATTTTTTGATCGTATTGATTTTGGAGTTGTTTTGATTCGCTGGCGATTTCAGCCAAACGCTGAACGAGTTCTTCTTTCGTGTAAAGGCTGAAGAAACTTTTATCGAACATTCCGATGTAAAGGAATTTGCCGCACATTTGAGAGCGGATATCTTCGATTTCGGTGCGAATTTCGGCGACTGTTTTTTGAGTAGTGTTGTTTTCCATGTAGAAGAGAATGACAGGTGTTTTGCGTAGTGCAACACCTATTTTCACTTTTCTTCGTTTTATTGAAAGATTTTTTGCGTAGTGTGGAACATTTCGCGCATCGTGGAACATTTTCGTGGAACATTTTGGCATCGTGGAACATTCTTGTGGAACATTTTGGGCATCGTGGAACATTTTTTTGCGCGATATGCTATTGAGACCTAGTCGCAACAGCCGGGCCCGGCCCGGTGTGGAACATTTTCCACGTCGTGGAACATTTTCGTGGAACAATTTCGGCATCGTGGAACATTTTTTTTTCAAAAAAAAAGTTTGACTTTATTTTTTTCGCGGTCAAACTACGCGCCGTTTCGTGGAACAATTCGCGCACCGTGGAACAATTTGCCGTGCCAACCTCGTTTTTTAGCTAAGATTTTTTATGATTTTTTAATCGTTTTTATGCACGGAAACGGTCAATTTTTCCGCATGACCAAATCTCTTCCCTTGCTTGCTAGTAATTCGGACGCGAAAACCTCCAAAGGTTTTGCGCTTAAATTTTTGACTGACATCCTTTACCTTGCGCCCGCGAACGAAGGCGGATTTGGCAACTTATGCGTGAACGCGTCAATTGGTTGCCTTGCCTCTTGCCTATTCACCGCAGGACGTGGCCGCATGAGTAACGTGCGACTTGGCCGCATACGCAAGACGCGACTGTTTTTCACTGACAAGAAAGCATTTTTCATGCAGTTAAACAAGGACATAGTGCGCGGCATGAAGCGTGCAGCCAAATTGGGCATGACTTATTGCGTGCGACTAAATGGCACAAGTGACGTGCCTTGGGAGAGGCTGGGCGTGATGGAGCAGTTTCCTACCGTGCAGTTTTACGACTACACGAAAAGCGTTTCGCGTGCATTGGCTTATGCTCGCGGAGAAATGCCCGCAAATTATCATTTGACCTTCTCGCGCAGTGAATCAAACGAGGCTCAAGCGTTGCAAGTGTTGGCCGCAGGTGGCAACGTGGCCGCAGTTTTTGAGTCTGCAAACTATCCGCTAACGTGGAACGGTTACAACGTAGTGAGCGGAGACGATAGCGACTTGCGTTTTCTTGACGCGAAAAACGTCGTCGTTGCCTTGTATGCTAAAGGCAAAGCAAAGCAGGACGCGAGCGGTTTTGTCATTAAAACGTCCGCTAACGCATGAAAAAATGCTCTCTTTTCTTATCTTCTTAATCGTTCTCTTTCTTATGTTTGCAAAACAGCGCAGCAAAAGATAAAATTTTTCTTGCGTTTGCCATCTCAAGCCCTATTATTTCCGCATGATCCTAATTAATCCAAACACGCAACAAGAGCACAAGGTTAACGTTTTCCTCGGCTCCGTCGAAGGTTTCCAAAGCCTCGGCCACTTCGGTGGCTTTTCTTATCCTACCGCAGAACAGCGCGCCATTATGTCGAACGGCAAATGGTCGCATCGTAACCTCGACGCGAGCGGAAACACAACGCTTTCGTTTTCTTTTGAGAAAATGCTTTGCTACGTTGTTGACTCGTCAGGTTAACCCTTTATTTTTTACACATATGAAAAACGTTACAATAGATGGAAAGCTAGTTGATTTGAAATCGGTCGATTTCGATGGAATTGACAAAAATGATGCGCCCGATTATTCGGATGCGTTTATCGTGTCGGCGCATTTTGTCGATGGCGTTGACTTGACAGAGGAGCAGTTGGAGCAACTGTTTGAACTTTGCGGAGATGATTTGCTAATGGATTTCATCCATTAAAACACTCCCCCCACTTTTCAAAAAAAGTGGGGTTTTTTTTGGCGTGGCGGCGGGGGGGGATGGTAACTGTTCGCTCTACCATCAATTTAAACCATCTTAATTTAATTACTCGCTCTCTTATGCCAGTTAAGGCTAACCCCCTAACCCTTTTCTGAGAAAACAAAAAGAGCCTAAAAACAACTAAAAGCAAAGTCTGCTTTCCGGGCGGGGGAGAATTCTATAAAACCTTTAATACATCTTCTCTTTTGCAATTTAAAGAAACTTTCAAGGCTTCTTCGTAAGAATCAAATCTGCCAATATTAGTTTTAAATCTTTGAACAATAAACTTTTGTTGCCCATTTTTTAAAGTATATGCTCTTATTCCATTATTGAATGTCTTTGTGTTCTCGTTATTTCCTTCAGGAGTAACTTCTCTTAAGTTTGATATAGAGTTATTCAAACGATTCTGATCGTCATGGTCAACCAACACACC
>ERZ807355.23-NODE-23-length-12419-cov-4.847137_pt1 | contig 12419 bp, 5 predicted proteins | sample MGYA00520898_ERZ807355 | MGnify/ENA primary metagenome ERZ807355 (study PRJEB31431, sample SAMN03801317) | freshwater metagenome | biome: Freshwater; feature: Lake; material: Water | place: Canada:St Catharines | collected 2012-08-12 | depth 1 m m ... | reverse complement strand
GGAATAGAGTTAAAACCTTTGATATTTTTTCAAAGAAAGTAAGCGACGTTACGTTTGACATGACGCAGAAGTTTTCTCAGATGGTGGGTTCTGATAAGAAGAATACATTAAACATATCCCAATCAACTATTGAGGATTATGCCAAGGAACCAACATTTAACTATTTTATCGCTAAAGACACAAACAGGAAAGAAAACTTTTTAGAAAATATGATGGGTGCTAGACTAGCTTACCAAAAGCTTTTTAATTCCAATTTTGTTAGAGCTTACATTCCTGGAGACTCCTCTATCAAGGCCGGTGATGTGATAGAGTTGAATTTGCCAAAAGCTTCTGGTACTACAGAAGCTAAAGGAACAGATGATCTTGTTGATGGTAATTACATTGTAACTAGATTAAGACATAATATTACAACAGTTGGTAAAACAAAACATTATATATCCATGGATTGCAATAAGGTTGGTTTAGGATGACGACAAAAACAATTGGACAAGAAGGATTTTTTTGGTTTTTTGGAGTTGTTGAGGATATAAACGATCCTCAAAAGCTTGGTCGCGTTAGAGTTAGAGTTCACAATTTTCATGGTGATAAAGTAAAGACTCCTACTGAAGATTTGCAATTAGCCTCCATTATTATGCAACCCACAAGTGCAAGTTATCAAAAAACGGGTCTTTCTCCAACAGGATTAATGATTGGATCAACCGTATTTGGTTTTTTTGCTGATGGTGCTGAAGGTCAAATGCCAATGATTCTTGGATCTTTGCCAGGTATTGAAGATAAAGATCCAGCAAAGCATGATGTTACTCTTCTTGCTCGAGAAGTGAACCCACTAAATAAAAATACTATTGGTCCAGAGCCACCTTCTGCATATTCTGCAGTATATCCTTACAATCGTGTTTATCAATCAGAAAGTGGTCATATTATAGAATTGGATGACACTCCCAACAATGAAAGAATTCATTTTTTCCACAAAGCTGGAACCTACACCGAAATCAATCAAGAGGGTAGAAGAGTCAATAAAATAGTAGGTGATGATATTGAAGTCGTTCTCAAAGATAAGACTGTTTACATTCAAGGCAACGCAAAAGTAGAGATTAAAGGTAATGTAGATGTTAAGGTTGATGGAAACTACAACCTCAATGTTTCAGGGGATATAAAGATTAACGGGAAGACAATCAATCTCAATCAAGGCTCAAATGGAGCTGCTAGAGTTGGGGACACAGCTGACACACAGGATTCTGGCAATGCTGTTGGTACCAATAAGATCGAGTCCGGATCAAGCACTGTATTCATAGGCGGCTAAAATGGCACTAGTAATTAAAAGACCAAAAACATCACCTCAAGCAACTAAGCCGATTGTATATTCAGATTTTTTTTCTAATTTTGATTTAGAGGTAACAAAAAAAGATCTACTTTCGTATAAGAATGAGGACTCTGTTAAGAGATCAATTAGAAATATTTTGTTAACAGACAAAGGTGAGCGTTTTTTCAACCCAACATTTGGCAGTGACATTAGAAAAATGTTGTTTGAAAACTTTTCTCCTTCGACTGAACAAGTTGTTGCAGATTTAATAAAAACTGCAATTGGTAACCATGAGCCAAGAGCAAATGTAATTGATGTTAATGTTTCAGGCGATCCGGATCAAAACTCTATGTACATTAATATTGTTTTCAGCGTGATAAATAAAGCTGAACCTGTTACCTTAGAACTAATTTTAAATAGGATCCGATAAATGGCTAACACCAGTATCAATCTGGTTGGACTAGATTTCCAAACAATTAAAACAAACCTTAAGACATACCTTAAGAACAATTCAGCCTTTAAAGATGTGGACTTTGAGGGGTCCAATATTAACACGTTGATTGACCTATTGTCATACAACACATACCTTAACTCTTTCTACACCAACATGGTTGCTAGTGAGATGTTCATTGATACAGCTCAGCTGCGTGACAGTGTTGTATCTCATGCCAAGTCATTGAACTACACACCTGGGTCATTTACTTCCGCATCAGCAGAAATTACCTTAGCTATTACACCTACATCATCTGTAAGTAATATTGTTATTCCAAAAGGAACAACATTTACATCAAGAGTTGGATCTAATACTTTTACCTTTTCAACCTCTTCTAATGAAGTAATAAACTTATCAAATAATGGAGTTTTTACGGCTAATTTAACGCTGTATGAGGGATCGTATGTTGCTGATAGTTTTACAATGAATTATAGTAATACATCCCAACGATTCGTACTCTCAAATCCAACAGTTGATGTTAGTAGTATCAGTGTAACTGTTATAGAAGACGGTGGTTCCTCATCGCTATCATATACTAAAACTGAAACGTTAATTGGTCTAACCTCTTTGACAAAAGCTTATTTTGTTGAGGCTGCAGAAAATCAGCAGTATGAGATTAGGTTTGGTGATGATATATTTGGTAGGAAGCCAAGAGATGGTTCTGTGATTGTTGTTGAGTATAGAACATCTAGTGGCGAATTGCCAAATGGTGCATCTACTTTCCTTAGTGATGGAAATATTGATTCACATGCTAACGTATCTATTACCACTATTTCAAATGCTTCTGGTGGATCAATAAATGAAACTATCGAGTCAATAAGGTTCAATGCACCAAGAAATTTTCAAGTTCAAGGAAGAGCCGTTACAACCTCAGATTATGAAACTATTTTAAAAACAAACTTTAGCGACATTCAAAGCATTTCTGCTTACGGTGGCGAGACTCTTTCACCGCCGCAATTCGGAAAAGTGTTTGTTTCTGTTGATGTACAAAATGCTGATGGGGCTCCACAAAATAGAATCAAGGCTTTTAGCGATTTTATTAAAGACAAAACACCCGTAAGTATTGATGTTGTGTTTGAAGATCCTCAATTTATGTTTGTACAGGTAATAAGTAACATAAAATACAATGTAAACTTAACTAGTTTGTTGTCAAACGACATCAAATCTTTGGTTCTTGCAAAGATAAGTGCTTTCAATAACACTTATTTACAAGGCTTCAAGAAAACTTTATTCTATAGTCAGCTTTTGAATCAAATCGATTCTGCTGATCCTAGTATTGTGAGCAATGATACGGAAGTAAAAGCAATAAAAACTTTTACTCCTACGACAAATACAATCCAAAATTTTAATATTGATTTTGGATTTGAAATGGAAACAGAAACAGGTGTTGTTCTAAACAATGCTGAGTATCATTATGGTCACACAATTCAATCATCCCCTTTCACTTATAATGGAATAAGATCTATTATTGTGGATGACACAAATGGTAACCTTTACATTGCTAAGTTGGTGGCTGGTATAGCAGAAATTGTTTCTAGTGTTGGTACTGTGGATTATGTAGATGGGATAGTCAATATATCTAACTTAACTGTATCTGCATATGAGGGTAGTTCGATTAAAATTTATGCAAGAAGTAAAACAAAAGATTTTTCAAGCTCAAAAAACATTATTCTATCTATCAACGATGAAGATGTAAACGTTTCTGTAACTCCAGTTAAGATATGAAGAATATTGAAGATCTAGTCTCGCCACTGATTCAATCCCAGTTTCCAGCATTCTACAACGAAGAGGGCCCTCTTTTTGTTGAATTTGTTAAAGCCTACTTTAAGTGGCTAGAAACATCAGGTCAGCAAGCATATCATTCAAGAAATCTAATTGAGTATAAGGACATAGATAAGACTGTTGATAATTTCATAGTACACTTCAAAGAAACATTTATGAAGGATTTACCTTTAGCTGTTAAGGTAGATGAACGATTATTTGTAAAAAATATTCTTGAATTATATCAAAACAAGGGTAATGAACAAAGTGTTAAACTTGCTATACAAGCTTTGTTTAACGAACAGTCATCCATTTACCTTCCTAGTCAAGATATACTTAAGCCTTCAGATGGTACCTGGATCAAGCCAAAATATCTAGAGGTATCGATATCTCCGAGAAATGTTTCCTTCTTCAACAAGGAGATTGTAGGTACTAATACCGGCGCAAAGGCCTTTTGTGAGAATGTTGTAAAAAAGCGTATCAATGGAAAATATATTGATGTGTTGTTTTTATCCAATGTCCGTGGAGATTTTTTATATGGTGAAAAAATTGTAGAGACATCTAATACCAATATTACAAATGCTCCATCCGTAGTAGGATCTCTTACAAGTTTAAGTGTTTTAACAGGAGGGCAAGATTTTTCTGTTGGAGATGAATTCGAAGTTATTTCAACTAACGGAAAGAATGCAAAAGCAATCGTAACAAGTATTTCAAGTGAGACGGGCCAGGTTAAATTTTCCATTGAAGATGGTGGGTTTGGATTTTCAAACACTGCGACCGTATATATTTCTGATAAAGTATTAGGATATTTCAATCTAACAAATAGTAATACGGCAATTGATTCATTCTCAACTCTAGAAAATGTTTCTCAACAGGTAATGAGGATAACTTTTACAAGTGCTGTAGACTCTCAATATTTTGTACCCAACACTATTTTATTTGCTGTTGGAAATACAACTGTTGCCAATGCCACTGCAGGTATTGTTTCCTCTACACTTACTTCCAACACAGCTGGAACTGTCAGGGTAAGTAACTTAAGTGGAAATATTGCTGCAACAAATACAGTATTTAAAGCTAGCTTAGTTGACCTTGTATTCAGTTCAGCTTCCAACTCATCATTGTTTACAGCTAATTCTACAATAGAATCAGTTAACTCAACTTCTACAGCAAACGCGTTTATTATTTCCTCAACCGTATCAAACTCAACTCACGGTTCGTTGTTGTTGAGACCAATAAGTGGAAATGTATTTTCGACAAACGCAACATTTAGATTGGTTTCAAATACTGCTACGACTGCAACAGTTAATACATATACTTCAAATCTCAGTTTTACTGCAGTAGTAGGTACAGTTACTGATGTAACGGCAAGCGGAGTTTTAGTTGGATCTAATTCAGGATTCTTTGGTGTTGATTCAGTAACAAATACATTTTATCCAAACACAATATTTTCTTATGTTGTTGGAGCTACGTCCAACAGTTATGCTAATATTAATTTTGTTAGTACTGGTACGTCTGCCAGTTTTCTTGTAGGATCACTTGATAATAATGAGACGGTGCTTCTAACCCCAGATACACTAGCAGCTAACAATACAGGAAGTATTCCATTCTTAGACTTAAATTTGGATTTGAGTCCAAATAATGCCAATGCTGCTGGTTATGGTTTTGTTAAATTTCCAGGTGCTTCTATTAACACAGTACTATTGAATGCATTAAGATTCAATAGTACTGTTATTGGTACTGTATCTGTTTTAACGTCTATTAACCCTGGACAAGATTATAATATCGATCCATTTGTTCTTATATACGAACCAGATGTGGCAGGTTTCCAGAGGAAAGATTTTATTATAGATATTTCCAACTCATCAAAACTATTCACTGTAGGGGAAAAGGTTACTCAGACATCTACAGCTCCAGCAGTTTCGTTAAACATAACTAATTTTTCCGGTACGGCTGCTAATGGAACAGTATCAACTTCCTTTATTTTTAATGAATTCGTATTTCAAAGTAATGGAACAGCAAACATAGCTACTGGATTTGTACATTCATCAGGTATAACAGCAGGTAATGGTTCTGTCAAGTTAATTAATGTGAGTGGTGCATTTCAAAATACTAGTTTGAACGGATTTCAGTTAAATACTCTGACAACAAATGCTACAGCCAATATAACTTTGGTCAACACCAGCGTCACGGTAGCTACTACAGCGGTTGGTATAGTTAAACCGGGTTCAAATTTAACATCCCTGAACGTTAAAAGGTTAAGTTTTGAAAATACTTTTGGCGCTGGAAATACAATTATAGGATTCACATCAGGCGCTACTGCTACTATTGATGGTGTTGTAGAAGATCAAGCTTCTGCAGCTATTGGTGAAAACGCAATAATTACTGCAAATGTTCAGGTCGGCAATGCAGTTGTCTCAAGTTTAAGCGTTTTGGATTCGGGGTTTGGATATCTTGACAAAGAAAATGTCACACTAAGTAAGGCAAACACTCCATTTATTGTTACAGCTCAAACATCACTAGCAAAACAAGGGATTGGCGAAGGATTTTTTTCTACAACCCAGGGATTTTCTTCCAGCGACAAAAAAATACAAGATAGTGATTTTTATCAAGAATATAGTTACGAGGTTCAGACGAAAATACCTTTTTCCAAATATTCTGAGGTGTTAAAAAAGATTGTACACGTTGCTGGCAGTAAAATGTTCGGTAAAGTTATTATGACTTCGGAAGTCGATGTCCTTCCGGATGTATCATCGGAAATTGACATTAGTTAATGCACGTATAAATAATTCATATGTCCACCAAACTAGTAACTAATTATTTAAGTTTACATAACGCTAAACAGTTCAGAGAGTCTATTTCTGAAACTGCTAACAGCATCTATTATGTATTTGCGGGCCGTCATGTCCAATACCCAGGTGGAGACGACGCCATACCTGATATAGTCAACACCAATGAATCTATTAATATTGATCCATACAAACAGATGGTGTTTGGTAAAAAGGTATCTAATAACGATGTAAGAGTTATGATTCCAAGGTATAACTGGGTTTCGAATACAATTTATACAGCCTACAGTAATGATGAAGATATATCTGCATGCAATTACTACGCTGTTGTTAACGCTACTTCATCACACCATGTCTTCAAAGTTCTTGATAATAATGGAAATTCACCATCTACAATAGTTCCAAATTTCAACGATACAGGAGCAGATGATGAGTATTACAGTACATCGGATGGATATGTTTGGAAGTACATGTATACCATTAACAGCAGTACATTTTCAAAGTTTGCTACAGATGATTATGTTCCTGTAGTTCCAAATGCAAATGTATCAGGTAATGCTGTGTCTGGTGCAATTGATGTGATTGTTGTTGATTATTCTGGATCAAATTATAATACGTTTTTGTCAAATACATTTATTTCTTCTGATTTAACAATTGGTGGAGATCCAACAATTTACACAATTGCAAATAACGCAAGCAGTTCAAATAACTTCTATGACAATAGTTTCATCTATATTAAGGATGGTACTGGTATAGGACAAATCAGAAAAATTGTTGACTATACTGTTGTAGGTACTCAGAAAAAAATTACTATTGAAACTGCGTTTACAATAGCACCTGATGTTACATCAGTCTATGAGATTACACCTTCAGTATTTATTGAAGGAGATGGTACCGGGGCCATTGCTAGAGCAATAGTAAATACAAATTCATCCAATACCATTTCCAAAATAGAAATTATAGAAAGGGGCTCTGGATACACATTCGCCAAATCAAGTGTTTTAGGTAACACTGGTGGCGTCTCCAATGCTGCTACATTAATAAATGTACTTGGACCTAAGGGTGGTCATGGTAAAGATGCTGAAGTAGAGCTTGGTGGAAAATATTTGGGTATAAGCGTAACATTTGCTAACTCTGAATCAGGTACTATCCCTATAACAAATGATTATAGAACAATTGGTTTACTTAAAGATCCTTTTTTTGCAAATGTTGAGTTAACCGTCACTTCCACTACGGGTGTGTTCACAGATAACGAATTGGTAACTCAAGCTAACTCTAATGCTACTGGTCTGGTATCCGGTACTACAGCTTCAACTATAACAGTTGCAAATGTTACAGGAATATTTGTTAATGATAAACTAATTACTGGGGCTACGTCCGGTGCTTCTGCCAATGTTGTTGGCTTTGTTATAAACGGTGAAACAAAAGACTTTAACACATTTGATAACAGACAAAGATTCACATATACAGCTGGTGCTGGATCTTTTATTGAAGATGAGAAAGTTTTCCAACTTGATGTAGCTATTGCGAATGCTTTTTTTCATTCCAATGACTCTAGTTATTATTACTTAACAGACATTAGAGGTGTTATTAATACTGGTAATACACTAATTGGTCAGAATTCAGGTGCCTCTGTAACTTTACTATCCAGATTGCCATCAGACATCGTGGAAGGTAGTGGAGAGGTGTTATACATAGAAAACGTAGATCCGATTGAAAGAGATGTAAGCCAATCTGAATCTATAAAACTAATTTTGAAGTTTTAAGAGGATTAGATGTCATTAGAAACAAATTTCAACATCAACCCGTATTGGGATGATTTTAATGAAGATAAAGATTTTTATAAAATCCTCTTCAAGCCTGGTGTTGCCTTACAAACTCGTGAATTAAATCAGCTTCAAACAATTCTTCAAAAACAAGTAGAAAGATTTGGAGATCATGTCTTCAAGAGTGGTACTATAGTAAGTGGTGTTAACTTTGTATATAACCCACTGTTTTCTTATGTTAAAATTAATGATTTGCAGGAAGATGGTCAACCAGCAAATCCTAAGAGTTATGTTGGATTGCATGTAAAAAATTCTGCTAATTTACAAGCTGTTGTTGTAAATTACATTGATGGATTTGAATCAAAAGATCCTGATTTGAATACATTATACTTACAATATACTAATTCGGGAAATACTTTTGGAATTAAGGCTTTTTCCAATTCGGATGTTCTTGAAGTATTCAGCAAAGATAACACTATCTTCGATGTTGATGTAATCAATGGTGGATTGTCTTTTGCAAACTCTGATACTCTTCAGGTTATAAGTGCTTTGACTGTTCAAGTTTCTAGTGGAACTTTTACCAACGGAGAGATTTTTACTCAGGCTACATCAGGAGCTAGACAACAAATTGTTGGTATTGCTAACGGTACTACATCAAACACAAAAATACTTTCAATCAAGCCTCTTGCTTCTGAGCAACTAGCTAATACTTCAGCAAACTCTACTACATGGACAGTTCAAACAGGATTTAACATTACAGGAAATACATCTTCTGCTGTAGCTAATGTTATATCGCAAATTGGTAGTGGTGCAGTGGGTTCAATTGTTACGGATTCGCTGGGTGTCGTGCAAAACATTGTCTTATCTGCTGGTGGTAGTGATTACACCACAATTCCACAGGTAATCATTAAACCAGCTTCAGGATCAGCTTCTGTTTCCACACTAGATCTATCAGCTAGAACTTTTAAATCAAAAGTTCGCGTAGCTGCTGGAACATTCACGGAGCCTGTAGGGTTTGGTTATTCTTTTGGAGTAACTGAAGGTATAATTTATCAAAAGGGAACCTTTTCTAGAGTACTCCCTCAAGCCATTGTTGTTTCAAAGTACTCTACTTCACCTAATAACGTATCAGTTGGTTTCACTTCAGATGAATCTATCATTAAATATACTGTGGATTCTTCGTTGTATGACAATGCTGCTAATACATACAACGAGGCTGCCCCTGGAGCCGATCGCTTAAGAATTAGACCAACATTGTTCGTTGTTAACACTGACATTGGATCTTCCAACTCACAGTTTCTACCTCTAGTTGAGTTTAATGATGGTGTTGCTACCAAAGAAAACCGTAACACTATTTACAACGAACTAGCAAAAGAATTTGAAAGTAGAACTTTTGAGTCTTCTGGTAACTTTGTTATTAATTCATTCAAAGGCAGTACAAAAGAAAAAACATCTAACAGCACTCATTTTTCTGTAGTTGTGGATTCTGGGTTAGGTTATATTTCAGGTAAGCGTGTACAAACATTGGGTGTTACAAATAAAGACGTAATAAAATCAAACACCTTTTTTACTGAAGCTAATCAAACCATTACTGCAAATTATGGTAATTATGTAAAAGTGAATGAATTAGCTGGATTCTTTGATTTTAAATCAGGCACAACAGTTAAACTGTATGATACTGCAAAACAATACTTAACAAATTTAACAATTGAATCATCAGCAACAATTACACCAGCTGGTAACCAAATAGGTACAGCAAGTATGAGGTCTATAGTATATCAGGAAGGTGTGGTTGGAACTCCTGATGCTACTTACAGATTGTATTTGTTTGACATTACAATGAATGCAGGAAAGTCTTTTAGAGATGTTAAGTCTTTTTACTTTGATGGTTCTTATGATGGTATTAGTGATGCAATCTTAGAAGCAGATGGAACAACATCATCAAATATTGCTGTTTTGTATGACACAACTAATACTGATATTATATTTAAGACTGGTGCAAAAGCTGTCAAATCTATTTCAGATATTAGTTACACATACAGAACATCCACAGAAAATTTGACATTGAGTGCTAATGGTAATATACAAATTACAGCACCCGCTACTTACACATTTCCTTACTCAGGTTCCTTGAATTTATCTGCAGCCCAAAAAGCTGACTTTATTATAGCTCCTGTATCAAACACATTTACATCAAACACGACAGGTACTGTAAGCGCAAATTCCGCCACCGCAAATCTTGTTGGAACTTCTACTACATTCTTATCTGATTATGAAGCTGGTGACTATATAAAAATTAACTCTAATACAACTGTTTTTGATGTTAGAAGAGTAGAAAATGTTGTTAACAACACCCTGATTATTCTTAATAGTGCAACATCTTCAACAAATAATTCAACAAACACATCACTATTTTTTCCTGCTTACTATCCTATTGATTTAAGTAGATCTGGTAGAACTATCACAACATCAGCCAACGCCGCTGTAGTAACGGTAGCATTAAACAAAACTGTTGCAGCTGCAAACGTTGTTGCTTTTTACAACATACGAATTCCATCAGCTACTCAAATCAATAAAGATTTAAATAGAGATTTATTTGTAAAAATTTTTACAGGTAATAACGTTACAGTATCTGCTTCAGGTAATAACACAACAGGTCCATGGAGTTTGGGTATTCCTGATACATTTAGATTGAAAAATGTATACTTTGGTAACACAACCTCAAACACTGATGTTACTCAACATTTTTATATTAACTCTTATAATGATGGTGATGTGGTAAGAAACGCTGAATTAAGAATACTTCCAGGAACAGATTTAGCCATCTCAAACTCCCAATGGCTCCTTGCCAAATTTGATGCTTTTGATGTTAATACATCAGAAGGCTTCATTACAATCAATTCTTATAATGATATTATTGATGATTCCACAGGATACAGCAATAACACATACATCAACAGACTTGAAGTTCCAGAGGTTTTAACTTCTGATGGAAGATATTATGACGGGATTGATTGTTTTGATTTTAGACCTTTCACAACCAACACTGCTTTATACTCAACAACAGTTGCTGGCGCATCAGTTAATCCGTCAAACACTCAATTACTCAGTTCAGATGAAAAGTACTTTCCAGTACCTGACTCTATAATTACTTTTGATTTAGATTTCTATGCCAGTAGAATTGATAGAGTAATAATTAATAAAAACACAACAGTTTCAGTACTAACTGGTGCACCTGATATAGCAGATCTCAAAGAGCCTAAGGAACCTGCAGATTCTATTACAATCAGTAGGATGTTTGTCCCTCCTTATCCTTCATTGCCAGCGGCAATTTCCAATACTACATTCCAGATTTTTGATAAAAAAGTTGGAAATGAAAAATCTATTGTAAATTTAAGACAAAAAAATTATACTGTATTTAATTTAAGCAATTCGACAGAGTCAAGGGGGCAACCAAAGCGTTATTCCATGGCTCAAATAAATCAATTGGAAAGAAGAATTGAAAGCTTAGAGGAACAAGTATCTTTAAATTCGTTGGAAAAGAAGATCACTGAGACAGTTATTCCTAGCTCTAATGATGCAGGTAAAAATAGATTCAAAAACGCTTTCCTAGTAGATGACTTTGACAATGGTTTTATTAGTGATTTATCAAGCGTAGAAAATACAGCTTACATTGATGAGGTTAATAGTGAATTATTACCTCTGACAACTATCTTTAATCTAGAAAGTATTTTTGAAAGATCAGATGCAACTACAAGTAACAACATTACGGGTGGTACCACTTTAATGTTGCCTTATCAAGAGTTTACAATCATAAGTCAATTGAGTGCGTCAGAACCCGCCGTTGTTAGAGTTGATCCGCCACCAGTACAAATTACAAACCCTCCAGTTTTTACACCAATAAATCCACCAGTATATGTACCTCCAGCTGCAAATACTGCGGTGACCGAGCCTCCTACAATTATTTCTCCTCCAGTGGTTCCACCAGTCGCTTTGCCAGTTATTGTATGTTACCCTAGAACAACTTACTGGGAACCTATTTATGAACCTATTTTTAAAAATCCATTTTTACCATTTGGTAGATTAGTTGATGATGATCCCTTTCCAGCCTTTACTTGGTCGCCTAGAATCAGTTTACTAGAAGTTCAACAATTTCCAGGCGATCCAATAATTCAAGGATCAACTCAAGAGCAAACAGGTCAGTTTGGAGGTGCTTACACTGATGGATACGAATCATTTGACTTCCAAGATTTATCTGGATCTTATTCTTTAATAAACGGATCAATAGGTGGTAGAGATGAAAACATTGACAT
>ERZ807355.21-NODE-21-length-12862-cov-5.677286_pt1 | contig 12862 bp, 15 predicted proteins | sample MGYA00520898_ERZ807355 | MGnify/ENA primary metagenome ERZ807355 (study PRJEB31431, sample SAMN03801317) | freshwater metagenome | biome: Freshwater; feature: Lake; material: Water | place: Canada:St Catharines | collected 2012-08-12 | depth 1 m m ... | reverse complement strand
CTCGTGGGCTCGGAGATGTGTATAAGAGACAGGTATTGAAGCTGATAAACCCACTTTAGAATCTATTATCAAAGTAGAAAATCCACCTGTACCAAGAATACAAGACAAGAATAAAGCTGATATAGATAGTGACTACGAATATAGTAGAGAGAATTATTATAATCTTATTGAAAAAGGCCAACAGGCCATTGAAGGTATTTTAGAGATCGCTAAAGAAGGCCAACATCCAAGGGCCTACGAAGTAGCAGGCCAACTTATAGCAAGTGTGGCTGGCACAGTAGATAAGTTACAAGATTTACAAAAGAAATTAAAAGAATTAAAAAATCTACCTAAAACTGCTTCGCCTCAAATTAAAAATGCTTTGTTTGTTGGTAGCACTAAAGAATTACAACAAATGTTGAAAGCAAATGAAAATACTAAAAGCAACAAAAAGTTACCTGAACAAACAGACGTTTCAGATAAGTGATTTAACTTTTATAAGAACGTCCATACCTTTAAAAGAAATACTTAATGGAGAAGAAATGATTGAACCTATACAAATTGTTAAACATACGATCAATGATGTATCACGTATGGGGGCTAACGGCACTCCTTATATTGAGAAACAATACAGTGTTTTTAAAGGCAGTCAAAGAGTAAAGGCCGCTTTACAATTAGGCTATACACATATAGAAGGAACCATAATTAATGAGTGATTATAAAGAACATATTTTTCCTACTGAAAGTCTAATTGGTGGTTGGTATATGCCTGAATCTATTTGTGATAAAATGATTGATATATTTAAGGCAAGTAAAAAAGAAGAAAACAAAATATACTTAAACAAAGAAGATGTGATTGATCCGATTATTAAAATAAGTTTAGAAACAGGTTTAAGAAATGAAGAATATGAAAACCATTTGAATAATATTTTGAAATTATATAAACAGAAATATGATTTTTGTGATGTTGGTACTTATGGTATTAATGATTTAATTAAAATACAATACTATGAACCAAATGAAGGATTTTTTAAATGGCATATTGAGAACACTTATAAACCTCATAATAAAAAAAGACATTTAGTTTTTATGACATATCTAAATGACGTTGAGAATGGTGGCACAGAATTTTTATATCAAAATCTTACCAGTCCAGCAAAAAAAGGTTTAACTTTGTTTTGGCCTGCTTACTATACACATCCTCATAGAGGACAGATAAGTAGTACCAAAGAAAAATATATAGCAACAGCATGGTACACATTTAATGAGTGAAAAATCTTTCGTATATCTTGGTAATCCTAATCTTAAAAAGGTAAACGTACCTGTAGAGTTTACACAAGAACAAATTTTAGAGTTTGAAAAGTGTTCTAAAGACCCTTTATACTTTATACAAAGCTATGTAAAGATAGTATCACTTGATTTAGGTTTAGTGCCTTTCAAAATGTATAACTTTCAAAAAGAAATGGTTGGCACTATGCATAACAACCGTTTTACTATATGTAAATTACCAAGACAGTCAGGTAAATCAACTACAATCGTTTCTTATTTACTTCACTATGCTTTGTTTAATCCAAATTGTAACATTGCTATATTGGCCAACAAGTCATCTACAGCAAGAGATATATTAGGCCGTTTGCAATTGGCCTATGAAAATATACCAAAGTTTTTACAACAAGGTGTATTAAACTGGAATAAAGGTAATATTGAATTAGAAAACGGCAGTAAGATTGTGGCCGCTGCTACATCTTCAAGTGCCATTCGAGGAGGTTCTTATAATATAATCTTCTTAGACGAGTTTGCTTTCGTACCAGCAACCATTGCTGAACAATTTTTTAGTTCGGTGTTTCCTACAATTTCTTCTGGTAAAAGCACAAAGATGGTGATTGTTTCAACACCTCACGGTATGAATATGTATTATAAGTTATGGTCAGATTCAATAAACAAATTAAATGATTATGTTCCTGTAGAAGTTCATTGGTCAGAAGTTCCAGGCCGTGATGAAAAATGGAAAGAAGAAACAATACGTAACACAAGTAAAGAACAATTTGCCAGTGAGTTTGAGTGTGAATTTTTAGGTTCAATTGATACTTTAATCTCACCTTCTAAAATTAAGGTTATACCTTACATAAGACCTATACAATCACAAGGCGGTTTAGATATATTTGAAAGGCCAGATAAGAATAAAATATATGTTTGCACAGTTGATGTGGCCAGAGGTATTACAAAAGATTATTCAGCATTTATTATTTTTGACGTAACACAAATGCCATATAGAGTTGTGGCCAAATATCGTAACAACGAAATTAAACCTTTAGTGTTTCCAAATATCATAGAACAAACTTGTAAGGCCTTTAATAGAGCACATACATTAATCGAAGTAAATGATTTAGGAGGCCAAATATCTGATGCTGTTCATTACGATTTAGAATATGAAAATGTATTAATGACAACACAAAGAGGCCGAGCTGGCCAGGTATTAGGTACAGGTTTTAGTGGCCGTGGAAGTCAGTTAGGTGTTCGTATGACAAAACAAATTAAAAAAATAGGTTGTTCAAATCTAAAGACTATTATTGAATCAGATAAACTTATAATCAATGACTTTAATATTATAGAGGAGATGTCTACCTTTGCTAGACGACATAATTCTTGGATGGCAGAAGATGGTTGCAATGACGATTTAATGACTTGTCTGATTATATTTGGCTGGTTATCAAATCAAACATACTTTAAAGAATTAAGTAATTCTGATGTTCGTTCTAAGTTATACGAAGAACAATCTAATATAATTGAACAAGATATGGCGCCTTTTGGATTTATAGATGATGGTTTAAACACTGAAGATACTCAACCATTTAAGGATGAGTATGGAGAAACGTGGCATCCAGTCGTTAGAAAAGGTGAATAATGTACAAAACCAGCGTATTATAAATAGATTGTAGATGATTAACTTTGATTATGGGCGTATGAATAATACGAGTTTTGAAACATATGATAAAATTAGCTAATTAAAAAAGGAGAAAACCTAATGGCATTTCAAGTATCACCAGGTGTTCTCGTACAGGAAAGAGATCTAACAAGAATTATTCCTGCTGTATCAACTTCGGTAGGTGCTATAGCAGCTAGATTCTTAAAAGGTCCACTTGATGAAATCGTAACGGTTTCTAGTGAGCAAGAATTAGTAGACACGTTTGGCAAACCAGACTCAAATAACTTTGAGGACTTTTTTTGTGCTGCCAACTTTCTACAATACTCTAACGCTTTAAGAGTAGTACGAGCAACTAACACAGGATTATTAAACGCTACCGCTAACACTAGTGGTATTTTAATAAAAAATACACAAGACTACCAAGACAACTATTCTACAGGATCAGCTTCAATCGGAACTTTTGCTGCTAGAGAAGCAGGTGCTTTTGGTAACAATTTATCAGTATCAACTTGTCCAAGTGCTACAGCATATTCGACAGCGGCAGTAACAACAGTTAATGACGCTTCAACAGCTGTAGGAGATACTACTGTAACTTTCACATCAGGAACTAATATTAATGTAGGCGACATAGTAGAATTTTCTACTACTGCAGCCGGCACTGATTATGACGGTTACAAGTATAGAGTAACTGTAGTTTCTACTAACGACATTACTTTTGTAAGAGCAGACACAGGCCAAGGCGGATTACACGTAGCATTAACAAACGGTGCTAATGTAAAACGTTATTGGAAATATTACGAAAGAGTAGCTGGCGCTCCAGGTACTTCACCATTCGCTTCTGATAGAGGCGGTTCTAATGACGAAATTCATATTGTCGTTGTAGATGAAGATGGTGGTATTTCTGGTACTGCTGGTACAATCTTAGAAGTGTTTGACTCAGCATCAAAAGCTGCTGACGCTAAAACACCTCAAGGAGATTCAAATTATTATGTAGATGTAATATACAATAAATCAAGATATATTTATTGGATGGACCATAATTCAAGTGGTGCAAACTGGGGCTCAAACGCTGCTGGTACTACATTTACAGCTGTAACTGTTCCAACTTTAGAATCACTATCAGGTGGTTCAGATGGTTCTTCAGTAACAGTAGGTCAAAAAAAGACTGCTTATGAAAAATTCGAAGATGCTGAAACAGTAGACATCGGATTAATTATAGGTGGAACTTGTACGGCTACACACATTGACAATTTAATTACAATTGCAGAAAATAGAAAAGACGCTATAGCGTTTGTATCTCCAGAGAGAGCAGACGTTGTGAATGTTGCTTCTGCTAACACACAAACTCTAAACGTTATTGATGCTTACTCAACTATTCGTTCATCTTCTTATGTGGTGTTCGATAGTGGATACAAATATCAATACGATAGATACAATGATGTTTACAGATACGTTCCATTAAATGGCGATATGGCTGGCTTAGCGGCTAGAACTGATCTAATTGCTGACTCTTGGTATTCACCAGCCGGTTTTAACCGTGGTAATGTAAGAGGCGCAGTTAAATTAGCATACAATCCTAATAAGACACAAAGAGATGACCTATACAGAAGCAGAATCAATCCAGTAGTAACTTTCCCTGGACAAGGTACTGTACTGTTTGGTGATAAAACAGGATTAAGTGCTCCATCTGCTTTTGATAGAATAAATGTACGAAGATTGTTTATCACTTTAGAAAAAGCAATCGCTACGGCTTCTAAATTCCAATTGTTTGAATTTAACGACGAGTTTACTAGAGCAAACTTTAGAAATATCGTTGAACCATTCTTACGAGAAGTACAAGGTAGACGTGGTGTCACAGACTTTTTAGTCGTGTGTGACGAAACAAATAATACAGGCGACGTAATTGATAGAAATGAATTTGTAGCAGAAATATTTATTAAACCTGCTAGAAGTATCAACTTTATTACATTATCGTTTATAGCAACCAGAACTGGCGTTTCTTTTGAAGAAGTGGCAGGGTAAATTTAGAATAGGAGAATAAAAATGGCTAACATCACAGACTTCAAAGCTAAACTTGCCGGCGGTGGCGCTCGTGCCAATCAGTTTAAGGTAACAATGCCTTTTCCTGGTTACGCTCAAGTTGGTGGCGAAATAGAAGAACTAGCGTTTCTTTGCAAAGCAACAGTTATTCCTGCTATGACAGTAGGTACGGTCGATATTAAATTTAGAGGCCGATCTATTAAAATAGCTGGAGATAGAACTTTTGCTGATTGGAACGTAACAGTTATAAATGACACTAACTTTAAAGTTAGAAATGCTTTCGAAAGATGGCAAAATGGTATTAACAATATGTCAGATAACGAAGGATTAACAAATCCTGCTGATTATCAAGTTGACGCTTTCGTAGATCAACTAGACAGAAATGGTAATACTGTTAAGTCTTACACTTTAAGAAGTTTATTTCCAACAAACATTGGTGAAATTGCTTTAAGTTATGATACAGTTGATGCTATTGAAGAATTTTCAGTAACATTTGCTTATCAGTTTTTTGAAACAAATACTACTACTTAATAGAGTATTAACAAGAAGAGCCGTCCAAAAAGCGGCTCTTTTTGAACTTATAAATAATATTATGAAACAACAACATCACTCATTTTCTAATCGTATAATTGGTGAAAAAAGGATTTAATCATGGCCGATCTATTTGGATTTAGTATAACACGAAAGAAAAAAGACCAAGACCCCAAACAAAATTTTAGTATACCAGTAGCTGATGACGGAGCAACAACCGTTTCTGCTGTTGGTGGTTATTCTGGTCAATTTTTAGACTTAGAAGGTACAGCTAAGAACGAAGCTGATTTAGTAAGACGATATAGAGAAGTTTCATTACATCCAGAGTGTGATACAGCTGTAGATGATATAGTGAACGAAGCTATCGTTTCAAATGAAAATAAAGATGCTGTAAAACCAGATTTAACAAATCTTCCTTTCGGAAAAGAAGTAAGAAGAAAAATTGAAGATGAGTTTAAACACATATTACGTTTAATGGATTTTAACACAAAAGGCCATGACATCTTTAGAAGATGGTATGTAGACGGCCGTATGTATTATCAAAAAGTTATTGATAGAGAAAATCCCAGAAATGGTATAGTAGAATTAAAGTATATTGATCCTAGAAAAATTAAAAAAGTTAGAGAAATAAGCAAACAAAGACAACAGACCAATTTAGATATAATAAGTGAATATGAAGAATATTTTTTATTTAATGAAAAAGGTATTTCTGGTGCTACTTCTGGTTCTGGTGTAAGAATTGCTCCAGATACTATTGCTTATGCTTCATCAGGATTAATAGATCAAAATAGAAATTTAGTTTTATCTTATTTACATAAAGCCATAAAATCAGTAAATCAATTACGTATGATTGAAGATGCTATGGTAATCTATCGTATTGCTCGAGCACCTGAAAGAAGAATATTTTATATTGATGTAGGTAATCTTCCTAAAGTTAAAGCAGAACAATATTTAAGAGATGTGATGGCAAGATATAGAAACAAACTTGTCTATGATGCCAGCACAGGTGAAATTAGAGATGATCGTAGCTATATGAATATGTTGGAAGATTATTGGTTACCACGTAGAGAAGGTGGTCGAGGAACTGAAATCACTACATTACCAGGTGGCCAAAATTTAGGAGAAATTGCTGATATAGAATATTTCCAAAAGAAATTATATCGTTCTCTTAACGTGCCTATCAGCAGATTAGAAGCATCTACAGGATTTAATATTGGTAGAGCTGCTGAAATCAGTAGAGATGAATTAAAGTTTACTAAGTTTGTTCAAAGATTAAGAAAGAAATTTACTGAACTGTTTAGTGATATATTAAGAACACAATTAGTATTAAAAGGTATCATAGCTGAAGAAGATTGGGGTACAATACAATCAACTATTAATTATGACTTTTTAAGTGATGGTCATTTTTCAGAACTAAAAGAAAGTGAAATGTTAAAAGACCGTATTGCTTTAACTGATAGTATGTCTAATTATGTTGGTAAATACTTTTCTAACAAGTATATACGTAAAAACATATTAAAACAAAGTGAAAGAGATATAGAAGAAATAGATAATGAGATAAAAAAAGAAGGTATTTCAAGCTCTATAGACAAACTAGGTGATGATTCTGTTGACACAAAAACACCTGATAAAACTGAATTATAGTATAAATATAAGAATAGGAGAAAAACATGAGTGAACAAGTTAAAAATTTTATAGACAAATTGTCATTAGGACAAGCAGCTGAAGCTGGCGAAGCGTTTAAAGATGCTTTAAGAAATAAAGTAGGTGACGCTTTAGAAGCTAGAAGAAAAGAATTAGCAGGTGTATTGTTTCAAGGACAACTTGAAGCAGAACCATATAGCGATCCTAAGCCCGTAATTGCTGAACCGGTTGCAAATGAAAAACAAGATAAGTAATATCGTAAAAGAAACTAGAGTTATGAACTCAAAGTCTTATAATGAATTAACACCTAAGTCAAAAGAGGCCGTTAAAGAAATATATAGATTGATTGAGAGTGGACAACAAGATATATTAAGTAGATTTGAAGGAGCTGTAGAAAAGGTTGTGGCTTCTTATAATATAAAAAAAGAAGATATTGAAAAATATTTTGACAAAGAAATAAACGAACAATTAGGAATAAAATAAATGTCAACAATTATAGTAAAAGGAACAGTTACTACAAATCCTTTTTTGGATAATATTAGTAGAGCTCAATTTGTTAATTGTGTAGCAACAAGTGGTACACAAACAATTGAAGTACGTTCTGAAGATAGCACAGTTTTAGGAGAAATATATTTACATGCAGCTGGTGATTCTGTTATTATAGAAAAAGCTCCAGGTGATGTTATCACTATGGCAGCTGGAAAAGTTAGCGCTGTAGGTTCTCCAAGAAGTTAATTTTATGACCATATCAACTACGACATTAGTAGATGATAGTTTTAAAGTTATTGTAAAGGCCAACGGTGTTGGTAGTGAAACAGAACAAATTTTGATAACTGCTTTAGAATTAAATAATGCTTCGAGTGAACCAATAATTTCTATAGCAAATGTTTATTATGAATTAGAGGGGAGTGGAGATATTACTTTACTCTTTAATGATGAAGAAAAATTGGTAATTAATGGTAAAGGTAACTATGGTTTAAAACCTGGTGAACCTAAAATTAAATCAACTTCATCTAGTAATTTATTGTTAACAAGTGATGATAATATAACAAGTTACAATCTTGTTATAGAGTGTCATAAAGAAAAAGGATTTACGGATTAATGGCAGATACAGTTACAACACAAACATTAGTAGATACATCAGGCGTAAAGTTTGTTGCTAAATTAACAAACATTTCTGATGGCACTGGTGAAACAGATGTTATTAAAGTAGATGCTTCAGCTACTACTTTTATGACTGAAAATGGTAGCCGAAAGATTGCTAAAATATGGTTTTCTGTGAATACAGCAAACCCTAAATCAGCTGTAGAACTTAAATGGGCCGGCGCTACAAATGCTACAGCTTTGTTTTTAAGTGGCCAAGGTTTTTTTGATTTAAGAGAAGCGGGAGATGAGATCACAAATAATGCTACTACACCAACAGGTGACGTATTATTAAGCACACGAAATTTTGCTAGTGGAGATAACTATTCATTAGTGATAGAGTTTAGATAAAATATAAATAGTAAGAGAGAGAACTATGAAACTTATAAGAGAAGAAATCAACGACGCTACATATATCGTAGAAGAAAAAGAAGGTAAAAAAAACTATACTATTAAAGGTATATTTTTACAATCAGACATTAAAAACCGTAACGGTAGAATTTACCCAAGTAACATACTTCTAAAAGAAGTTAAAAGATATAACCAAGAATTTATCAATAAAAATAGAGCATTCGGCGAACTAGGCCATCCAGAAGGACCAACTGTGAACTTAGAAAGAGTATCACATATGATTAAGAAGTTGTATCCAGAAGGAAAAAATTTCATAGGTGAAGCAAAAATTATGGACACTCCATATGGTAAGATCGTAAAAAGTCTTATAGATGAAGGCGCTAAACTAGGCGTGTCATCAAGAGGTATGGGTTCCTTAGTACAAAAAAATGGTGGTAACTACGTAGGAGAAGATTTTTACTTAGCTACGGCCGCTGACATTGTGGCAGATCCATCTGCTCCAGAAGCTTTCGTAGAAGGCATTATGGAAACAAAAGAATGGGTCTGGAATAACGGTATTCTTGTAGAACAAGACGTAGAAGCTTGGAAACAAGAGTTAATTAAGACAAAAAGACTTGATTTAGCTGAGAAAAAGGCTAGTATATTCAAGGATTTTTTAAGTAAATTATAATAGAAAATCAACAAATTATAAATATCATTATTAAAAGAGAGATATTTTAATTCGAATTAATATATAAAGGAGATTTCTCAAATGGCTACAGAAAAACAAGTAGAAGTCAAAGCAGAAACAATAGTAGAACAAGACACTATTGCTGACGCTCCAAAAAAGAATGCTGTGGCAGCTGAAACTAGTCCGCTTAAAAATGAAGCAGAAGATTTAGGTGCAGCCGTTGTTAAACCAACAGACAGCAATCCTGACGCTACAAAAAAATCAAAAAAAGTTTCTGACGCAGTAAATGCTAAAGCAGCAGATGTTGACGCTAGTAAACAACCAGATACAGAAGCTGGTGTTACAAAAGTTGTTCATCCAGCAGGCGAAGCAATGAAAGTAGAAGAAACTGAACAAGAAGAAGTTATTGACGTTTCTGATGATGTAAAAGCATTAATCGGAGATGAAAAATTAACGGAAGAATTTAAAGCAAAAGCTGCAACTATATTTGAAGCTGCTATCAAGTCAAAAATGAAAGCAGAAAAAGCAAAAATGGAAATGGGCTATGCTAAAAAACTTAAAGAAAATATTGATGTTACAAAAGCAGAACTCGTTGAAAAAGTAGATTCATACCTAAACTACGTTGTTGAGGAATGGATGAAATCAAACGAACTTGCTATTGAGCGAGGCATCAAAGGTGAAATCGCTGAGGACTTTATTACTGGTCTTAAAAAATTATTTGAAGATCATTACATAAACGTACCAGACGAAAAATATGATGTGTTAGAAGATCAAGCTTCTAAAATCGAAGAGCTTAACAGTAAGTTAAATGAGCAAATCGACGCTAACGTTAAATTAAATTCTGAAATTGGTAAATTAACAAGACAAGATATAGTTGACGCTGTATCTTCTGATCTTACTGATACTAACAAAGAAAAGTTTAACAAATTAGCAGAAGAAATTGAATACACTAATGCTGACGAGTTTAAGAAAAAAGTAACGACTATTAAAGAGTCTTACTTTTCAACAAAAGAAATTTCATCTAAAAGTGAAATAGATAACGTTGCCGAAGGCGAAACTACTCACGTAGATTTGTCAAACGCTATGACTGCTTACACGGCCGCTATCACAAAAACAAAGAATTTAATTCAATTAAATTCAAAAAAATAAAGGGAGAAAATAAAAAGATATGTACTTATCTGAACAATTAGTTAAAAAGTGGTCACCGGTCCTTGAACATCCAGAACTCCCAAAAGTTACGGATAGTTATAAAAGAGCGGTTACTGCTGTTATCTTGGAAAACCAAGAAAGAGCATTAAGAGAAGATAGAGCATTCATGTCAGAAGCTGCTCCAACGAACAGCACTGATAACACTTCTATACAGAATTGGGATCCAATCCTAATTTCTTTAGTAAGAAGAGCAATGCCAAATCTTATCGCATATGACATAGCAGGCGTACAGCCAATGACTGGTCCAACAGGACTGATCTTCGCTATGAGAGCTAAATTTGCATCACAAGCGGGAACAGAAGCTTTATTCAATGAAGCTGACACTGACTTCTCAGCAAGAAACTTACTCGGAGACTCTACAATAGGTGGTGTTGACGGTTTAGGTGGTGGTCAAACAGGAACTAACCCAGCGTTGTTAAACGACAGCCCTGCCGGTGCTTACACAGCACAAGGTGGTATGGCGACTGCAACTGCTGAAGCTCTAGGTGATTCTTCTAATAATAGCTTTGCTGAAATGGCGTTTTCAATCGAGAAATCGACTGTAACTGCTAAATCAAGAGCATTAAAAGCCGAATACACAATGGAACTAGCACAAGACCTTAAAGCAATACACGGTTTGGATGCAGAAACAGAATTAGCAAATATTCTGTCTGCTGAAATCCTTGCTGAAATCAATAGAGAGATCGTAAGAACTATCTATATCGTTGCTGAAGCTGGTGCTCAAGTTTCTACAACAACTGCTGGTATATTTGACTTAGATACAGATTCAAACGGAAGATGGTCCGTTGAACGTTTCAAAGGTTTAATGTTCCAAGTTGAAAGAGAAGCTAATTTGATAGCACAAAGAACACGTAGAGGTAAAGGAAATATCCTTATAACTTCTTCTGATGTTGCATCTGCTTTACAAATGGCTGGTGTATTAGACTACGCTCCTGCTTTAAACAACAATTTAAATGTTGATGACACAGGAAACACGTTTGCTGGAGTATTAAACGGTAGATATAAAGTTTATATCGATCCATATTCTGCAAACAACGCAGCTAAACAATACTTTGTAGTAGGATATAAAGGTTCATCTCAATATGACGCCGGTATATTCTATTGTCCATACGTTCCACTACAAATGGTGAGAGCAGTTGGGCAAGATAATTTCCAACCAAAAATCGGATTTAAAACGAGATATGGTATCCAAGCTAACCCATTTGCTGAGAGCTCAGGTTCTGCAGCTGCTGCGGTTATCAATGGAGCAGGAAATATCAACTCAAACAGATACTACAGAAGAACACAAGTAGCGAACTTAATGTAAGCTAATTGTTACTTCTTAGTAACACAGTTAAAAAGGGAGAGCCTAAAAACTCTCCCTTTTTTATGCATAAATATTAATATGACAGTTACAAACTCATATTTAAGACAACCTCAAAAGCTGGACTATGCTAGTCCTACTCAATTTAAATTTAGTATAATCAAGTTACCTAAGGTTGAATACTTTTGTACGGCCATTAATGTGCCAGGAATTTCAATAGGAGTTTCTACTCAATCCACACCTTTAAAAGATATACCCTATCCTGGTGAAAAAATTACATATCAAGATTTAACAATGACTTTCCTTGTAGATGAGAATTTACAAAACTACCAAGAAATTCACGGTTGGTTAGTTGGCCTAGGATTTCCTAGAGACCACAATGAATACAAAAATTTATTAAATGCCGCTATTGATCGTTTTCCTACTTCAAAAGGAAGCACAAGTAAAGAACCAGGAAAAGTTAAATACGGTGCTCCTAGTCAAGGTGGTACATTTTCTGATGCTACACTTACAATACTATCAGCAAAGAACAATCCAGTAACGGAGATACGATTTAAAGATGTATTTCCTATCAGTTTAGGCGGCCTATCTTACAATCAACAAGCTACAGATATTAACTATCTTTCTGTTGATGTTTCTTTTAAATATTCAATATATGAATTTGCTTCAACAGTAGGTTCATCAACAACGGCCGTTACTACAACATAGGTTGATTTTTTTATAGTTTTGTGATATAATTATATTATGGATTTAGAACAATTACAATTAGAAGCCGACAAAGACCTTAAAATTAATGATACTGAATTAGATTTAGAATCATTAAAAACTCCACAATTACATAACAAGTATATGAAACATTATACTAAATTTAAATTACTTCTTACACGTACTGAAGATGAATTAAAAACTATTAAACGTGATAAGTGGGAATATTATACTGGTAAGGCCGACCCTAGTGTGTATCAGGCCAAACCTTTTGATTTAAAAATTATGCGAACAGATATTGACAAATATTTAGAAGCAGATGTTGCTGTCTCTTATACACATCTGACGCTGCCGACGATAT
>ERZ807355.20-NODE-20-length-13348-cov-7.105619_pt1 | contig 13348 bp, 14 predicted proteins | sample MGYA00520898_ERZ807355 | MGnify/ENA primary metagenome ERZ807355 (study PRJEB31431, sample SAMN03801317) | freshwater metagenome | biome: Freshwater; feature: Lake; material: Water | place: Canada:St Catharines | collected 2012-08-12 | depth 1 m m ... | reverse complement strand
TGCCATCCATCTGAATCTCGTGGATGTTTTTTGCGTGTTTTTTTACAATCATAGTGTGTATTTAGAGAACTTGAGCAACCACTTGGTGATGAATCCTGCACCGAATCCGATGATGAACAACCAAAGGTTCGGTTTTTTACTGTCGTTTTTGTCCTTTTTGTACTTGATGACCTCGACTTTTTCAATCAATCGAAGTGTATCTCGTTTCAGTTTATATTCAATGCGGGTCTGATACCTTGTTTTAGGCACAAAAGATGTCTTGTATTGAACGATTGTATCCTTTGTGGTGAAATACCTTTCATATACAATTTGATTGTCTCTGATGACAGGAAAAGAGTCAACAGTTGTGATGCGAATTGTATCAGCTACCTCATCACATCGATATCCTTTCTTGATTGCCTTGCGCAAATGGTAATTTGCAGAGCATGATGCGAGTAAAATTATAAGGATAAACCCTGAAATCTTTTTCATTTTGTAAGGTTATAGCTTTAAAATTCGTTAAGTAGGCAGTAGGTCACTGACTTTTGTGTCTTGGTTGCTCGGATGAATGTGCGATACTTATCCATGTCATTGACCACCTGGCAACCTGCACTCCACCATCCGATGGTTGCACCTGTATTGTCGGCAGTGATATCATATGTGTTTGGATGGAAGTTGATTCCGAAGTAACCGGATTGAACTTGACCAATCTCCTCGCTCTTGTCATCCTTATCGGTATCACGATTCACAGTGATGGATGCGCCAAGCTGAAGCAGAGCATCGACCTTGCCATTGTGCTTGCCAAACTTCCAAAGATTATAATACCATGAGTCTGATTTGACCACTGCTGCACCTGCCTTGTTTATCTTCTCGAATTGTCGCAGTGTTGATGTACCTGGATTGGTGGTTCCTGATGCGACTGCAATGAACTGCTCACCTTTGAAGAGATAAAACTTGTCATCGAATCGATTGGCAGTGTCCTCGTTTGATCGTACACCAAGAATCCAATGGTCTGAAGGAATGCTTCGGAAGTTTACAAGTGATTTGACCTTGTCGAGCAGTTGTTTGTCGGTGTATGTCTTGACCATAAATTAAGTATTTTTCTCCTTAATTAAGTAAATATCCCCCGCCAACTTTAGACGGGGGCTTTTCGGTTCAATCGGTTTACTCAACCAATAACTTGCACCGATAGTTACTTCCAATTATCAAGTTCACTCTTGGAACGAGTCACAAATCTGCGCATCGCTGCAAGGATGTTCTTGCCTGTCACACTTTCATATGACTCGTTTATGCTTTTGACCTCAACCACTACGCAAAAGAACGCAACAAATTTGGTCATGATTAATTCAACTGAAATGAAGTGTGCGATGATATCCCCTGCAATGAACTTCTCAATCAAGAACGTAAACACAATGCCACCTGAATAAAGTAATGATTTGCCAATGGTGTCGCTCAATCGTCTTGATTTGAATGCTGACCAACCACCTTGCTTGACGCTGCGCCAAACTCCGAAGATGGTATCGATAAATATTGCGAGGATGGCAACCAATACCATGGGTTGCACAGGTGAAAGTATTGTGAACAAGGATGCGAATATTGCGAGGGTTGTGTGTTTCATCAGATGACTAATATTGAGTTATTGTAGCCATTGTCTCGTGGGTATCCGCACTCCCATTTGCCATCATAGAAACAATCGCCTTGACACATATTGCACTCGACTTGTGGTCGAAGGTCAGTGTCACGATTCTCATGGCTCGTGAAGATAGGATATTCTGCTTTGTTTTTAATTAGGTAGCGAATCAGTCGCATCTCAAAGAACGATGCTTTCTGCGCATAGTGTTCCATGCCGAATGCAACCTCGGAGCGAGTTACTGGTTGTGAGTAGTCACCACTCTGCTGCTGAAGTCCTTTGTTCTTGAGTTGGTATGTCAACCCGAACACTGCATCCTCTGCTGACCTCCATGCAATGACAGGTTGAATGAATGTGACAAGTGTCTCCTCTTCAGGTGTCAGTGTTTGATCGTTGTATGCAGTGAGCAAATGGTTGTAAAATGTAGTGCCAAGGATTGGCATCACTCGGAGTTGTGCTTGAGTGGCTACATATGGGAACACATCAGTCACATCCACATTGGCAGTGATTGGTGTGTTGGTCTTGAGGTAGTTTTCGGTGATGAAATACAACATTATGCTTGAGGTATTTGAGGTTGTGCGGCTGCTGCGGCTTGTGCTTGTGTGACATCACCACCTTCAATTGGTGGAAGTGATGCTAATGCTCTGACTTCATTGACTGTCATCTGCTCGAGAACCTTGGTTGCTACCAATGGACTCATTGCGTTGAGTGCATCAGATGTCTTTGAAGCATCTCCCTCGATTTCAACAATAGACTCATTGATGATTTGGAAGTTGTTGACAACGAACTCTGCATTGAGTTTTGCGATATGCAATATCTCGTTGAAGATATCCTGAACCTGCTCTCTCAATGGCATCACAACGTTCTTTTCGAAGATGACATATGCTTGTTTGATGTCTGAACCGGAACCGAGTGAACCTGTGGTACGGACTCCCATCAATATCGGGTCGATGGTGTGAGCAAAACAAATCTGCTCGGTGTTCAATCCACTTGCTTCCTGGAATAGTTTGTCATTCGAGTTGGTTGGGATGCTCTCAATTTTCGGCAACTGCTCTTGAGAGTTGGCAAAAAATGCTGCTGTTTTGCCAGCGTTCTGAGCCCCTTTAAGTTTGTCGATCGTCTGACGCAGAACATTCTTTTCCTCCTCCGATTGTGGTCGTTTCGGGAACATGATTGCAAACGATGGGAAGATTGAGTTCTGAATATTGGACTTTGCGAAGAAACTTAACTCACCCGAGAGAAACGCAAAGTTAAGTGCGGAACTGTACTTCGGAAGTGGATACCAATCTTGACCTAAACACTCGACCTCATAAACAAATAACTGTTCACGATCAGTGCATGATGGATGGTGTCTCTTGATTTCTTGGATGTCGATTCGAGTCGACCAATCCTCACAAATAAAGTACTGATTTTTTTGGCGGCCTTTACGCACCTTTTCAGGTGACACATTCTCTGCCCTGGTCATCTTCATCTTCTCATCAAAAAACAAACGGAAATACACTCGGTTGTGTACAATCAATTGCTCGGTTGTGATTCGAGCAGTCTTTTTGAGTTGAATCTTTTTCTCAAAGGTGTACAAATCAAGCAAATCTTTTGGACTTGTGTTGGATGTCTTGAGTTCGAACCCACCACCGATGACTGCATTTGTTTTATAGTCCACGATGGCACCATGTAGTGGTGAACTGTACACCATTTGATTGAGCAATTGTGGATACATATCATCCTGCCCAAATCTGATTTGATTCGCAGTAGTGTATCGACCATTGACATAAGGCAATGATAGGTTTGCACCACCAACTTTGAGGAATGGGGTGCTGAAAGCATCGTAATTCGATGAAATCATTTCAACTGCCTCTTCCTTTTTTGCTCTGAATATATCGTACCAAGCCATGTGTTAATCGTATATTGATGAAATAGGTGCGCCACTGACAACCATTCTCCCCTCCTCAATGACTACTCCAGTGGTGTCCTCGATTGATGTGGGTGGTGTGGTTGATTCATACACCGAATATGTATATTGTCCTTTCATGAGTTCCACATCAACAGGTTCATCTAAATAAAATAGGTTGAATCTTTCAGGATATGGTGACTCATCAAGGTTTGTGAACAAGATTGGGTCGGATGTTGGATTCATTTCGTTCTGAAAAACGAATAAATAATAAGGTGAAGGAAGCGTTGACACCTCCGACAATGTCAGCACAATACTGTTAACCTCACCTTTGTTGATGTATATCATTTGTATATGTTGCAGATAGGTTCAAATTTGTTCACAATCTTCCATTTCAATAAGGGATATGTACTAAAATTCACCCCCTTATGTATAATAAAATGTAAAATTTATATGCAATAGCATACTAATGTATAAGAAATCAGGTTTTTTATACGCAATAAGATATAAAAAAAGCCACCCCGAAGGATGGCTTCCACAACTATGAACAGGAAAAGTTGTTTAGATTACTGCAAGAACTGCGGCTTCCTCAATCTCATATGCGAGGGCATCCATTTCCGCAAGTAGTGTAACGGAATATTTACTGCCATCTGCACGAGTTGTGCCTGAACCTTCACCAACTGCACTCAATTGAAGGAAAGGGAAGTACCAATACTTGCCATTCATATCCTTAACAATTGCGTTCAAATACTGTTGACCTGCACCGAGGATTTTAATCGCTTGAGACTTATCCTGGTCTCTTCGGTGGAACAATAAGTTGATCGTTGCAGACACATAAGATGAACCGTTCACAAGGTCGATGGCTGCATCTTCAGTGTATGAACCTGTGTTTCTGCGAATTTCAAACGCAGTGTAATCAGGCGCACCACTGGCAAGAGTGATTGCATCGATAGTCCAAGTGTTGGTTGCATCGAGTGTGAAAGTGTCGATGTTGTCTTGCTGATTAATCCAAATTTTCTCGATGCCACCACTATTGTTGTCGCACGATTTGACGATTGTTTCTAATGCTTCACAAGCCATTTTGAATATATTTAATCAGTTAAAAAAAAGAGGGGAGTATTTCATCCCCTCGGAGATACTATGAATAAAGAACTACTTCAGCACCGTTAACGTGAACGAAACCAACTTTCATGTTCGCACGAGTACGGATATATGGTTCAGCAACAGTGTCAGAAAGGTTTACTGCACGAAGTGCTTTGTCATCACCTTCAGCATCGAATGCATAAAGTAAGTTGTCTTTCAAAGTCAACACTGCAGTATCGTTTGGCATACCTTCACAAACAACAACCTTAACACCGAGGTAAGTCAATGCAAGTGGAGTAGTTACATATGTCAAAGTGTTACCTTGAGCAGCAGCCAATTCGTATGCGTTTGCTACGTTAGTAGAAACATACAAACGAAGGTCAGCTTTCTTGCGGATGATTGATGCTGGAGCAGCAGCAAACACTTTCGCTAATTCAGCCAATACGTTTGAAGCAGTTACAGTTGTGTTTGCAACGTCAACAACAGTAGCATCAGCTAAAAGGTTTTTGATGTAACCATCACAAAGAGCTAAAGTAGCGTTCGCTGAAGTGGTGTCACCTTGCCAACGAATCAATTCGATATCTTGACCGATTTGTTTAGCCATTTCATTCCAGTAGAAGTCCATGAATGAAGCAACACTGAAGTCACCGTTTGAACCTTTAGTCATTTGTAAAGCAACGAATGATTGCTCAAGGTCGAACTGACAAATTTGTGCCATTGCAGAAAGCGCACACACATCAATCTCAACTGCTGATAGATCGTCTGTAGGACTTTCAAATGGGCATGATGAGCTTTGCAACACGTTACCGAATAGTACGGTAGCAAGTTTCGTCTTTGACTTCACACCTGGAAGTAAGCGGTAGTTGTCAGCGATGTTCTCTTCAGATAAATATGCTTTAGAGTAGAACGCCTCCGGATTGGCTGCCAATAAAGCTGAAGCATCCACATCCAAATCAAATCTTAATTTTTTAGACATTGTTATTTGGTTTTTATTGATTTACAAATTGTTTGAACTTCGCAAATTTTTCGCTCAATGAAAGCTGGGTCATTTGCGTCTCGACCTCTTCTTCAGTTTTCTCTGCATACATCTCTTCGATTTGGTTGCGGAGGTCAGCAATCATTGCGATAAGTGCTTTCTCTCTCTCTTCCAACATCGGCAAAACAATTGCAGCGATTGCCTCGGCATCAGTTGCAGGGTCGATTGCCATCTCCTCATCGGTAGTGGTTGACTCTTCAGTTGTCGTATCCTCCTCAACTGTTGTGTCCTCCATTGCCACCTCTTCGGTTGACATCTCTTCCTCAACCACTTCCTCGGTTGGTTCTTTTTCCACCTCTTTAATCTCAACAACTTCTCCGTCTTTTACGACATAGATTTTGTCCTCGATGCGGTGTTCTCCATCAGGTAACATCATTTTATTTAGTTTAATTTGTTCCGATAATTTCAGACCGAGGAACCCTTCAATGGAGAAACCGACTTGATCGTTTGCAACCAACTCGGCAAAATAGTCAGCATCAGTCACCTGGGCAGTCACCATCAGTGTTCCCTTTGGTACCTCAATGCCGAATGTTGAAAATGCTTTGTCCTTGGTTGGGTTGTCAACAATCCATGTCTCAAGAATGTAGGCAGGAACTTTTTTCTCGGTGTCGTGTTCAAGGTTGAAGATGTCACGATTGCGCAAATCAGCCATGAACTTGGTGTGAATCTGCTCGATTACTTCCTCGGTGAACTGAACATAGTACTCACCATCCTCCTCACTGCGGCGATAGATGTCCATTGGTATCATGGCAGGTGCAGTGATGCGATACTTCACATCATCAGCAAACATCAATCGCTTCTCACTTCCAAATGCCATCCCTTTGACCTTGACGGCAGGGAGATTTGTGAAAGCAATCATCTCGATTCCAAGATTTTCCCCATCGGAATACTCTTCATCGATTGTGATTTTGTAGATAGGCAAGTCCTTTGTCATTGCTTATGTTGCAAATTTCTTATATTTGTTCAAAAAATAATTATGATATCAATATTTGACAGGGAGATTCCCAACAAAATGGATGAATTGACAATCGAGCAATTCGAGAAAATAAGCCAAATCCTCAACAATCAAGAGTTCGACAACATCGAAAAGTATGTAGAGATGTTTAAGTTCCTCGGCATCGATGAGAAGCTATGGGATGACTACCCATTCAGCGAGTTCATCAAGTTAGTGCAAGAGTTCAACCTCGATTCATACACACCACAGGAAGCAGTTGGAACCATCGAGTTGGAAGGATACACCTACACTGCCGAGTTACGCTTGTCGGTTAAGGAAACCAAACTTATTGAGAAGATTGTGAACACCAAACCGAACCACTACATCAGTGATATCATGGCCATCATGTTCAAACGAACTGACCTATCCAACACCGAACACTTCTCTGATGCACATTTGAAGCTCAAATCAAAGTTATTTAGAGCTCAAAAAGCTGACTTGTGTGTTCCTTATATTGTGTTCGTAACCGAGAAGATTGCAGAGTATGCAAAAGCCAACACTGCCGAAGGGGTGGAACCAAGTAAGTCTTGAGCAGTTCATTGAGTTAAGACAACTGAAGGCAGAGGATGGATTGTTCAACCACAACATCGATGTCCTCTGCGTTCTAACTGATTCCTATCCTGATGACTTCGATGATGCCGAACTGCATGAGGTCGGTGAGTGGTTCAAAGATTTGCAATGGTTGTATTCAGAGCCGACCAAGAACTATGTTGATCGTGTTGGAAAGTTCCATCTCAAGCCAATGAATGAGTTGACACTGGGGGAATTTATCGACCTCGAGTACTATTTCAGCAATGACTATATCAAGTTTCTGCCGAACATCTGCGCACTGTTGTATCGCATCCCTGAAATCATTGAGGATGGAGTTGTTGCAAAATGGGAAACAACTGCATTCAAGACAACATCGAGAGCGCACTACTTCCTTGAGCAACCAATCACCAAGATGTATGGCATCCTCACCGAGTACATCAAGTTCAGAGACCAATTCATCACCAAGCATTCCAACCTAATGACCGAGGACATCGAGGATGACCTGTCAGATATTGATGACCCGGAGGAACGAAAGGAAGCAGAGAAACAAAAGGCATCCAACAAATGGGGATGGGAGCAATTGATTTGGTCGATGTGCAATGGTGACCTTACCAAGTACGATCAAGTGATAAACATGAAGCTGATTCTTGTGTTCAACTTCCTTGCGATGCGTAAAGAGTTGGATATTTAGTAATCAAGCGAATCCCAAAACTCACCGAATAGTGGTTCGAAGTCGTATATCACTTTTGGTTTTTTGCGCAATAGGTTTCCAAGTTCCAGGATTGGGAACTTTTGAGCGAGGTCAGCGACATACATCCCATACATTTCTGCAATAAGTCCGTTCTGCTCAAGTGCAAGATTGAACTTTTGAACCAAATCGAATGGTGCAATCGTTTGTGTTCCGTTATTTAGGAAGCCGAAATAGTATGCAGCGACAATCTGAATGCGAAGATTACCTTCAGTTGTGACCTTTGCATTGATGCGCACTGAATCGTACAAAGTGCCTGTATCAATGAGCGCTTCCTCCTTGATGACTTTCTTGAGAGTGTTGGCAACTCGCCTTCTCAATGCGTATTTGTAGTTGTATTCTCCAGTGTCTGCGTAGCGTGCCATTACCTATGTTGCAATTAGTCACCTATTTGTTTAGGAATTTGGCAATCAGTCCATGAATCCATGGTGAATGTGATGGTCATCAACCACCCTGCCGCATAGTCGAGGAGGTCATTGTTGAGTGGAACGAATGAAGGGAATCCCATCACATCGAAATCTCGGTCATTCAAGCTGAATGTGTAATTGAGATACAAGTCCATGAGTATCTGATGGCAGTCGCTCAAGATGACATTGATGTTTGCCCTATCCTTTTGGATGATATCAAAGCAATAGATTTCAAGAGTGAAATCATTGGTGTTCTCGGTAGGGATAGCATCGACAGGTACGATATAGATAATCGGAAATTTTTCGTTTTTCGTTGCAAAATTGAACAACTGCTCTTTGAAGTCAGAACCTACTTTCTTGACTTGAAGATGCGCATCATAGAATCCTATGATTTCATTTATGAGTGCTTGGTAACTTATCACAGTACTGAATTTTGAATGATTTTGCTGACCTTGTTTTGTACACCTGTCATCTCGGTTTCACTGACCACTGCATTGACGGTAATCGTTTGGTTGGTTTCCACACCTTGTGATTGAGTCACTGTGTTTGCTTGGTTGCCTTGTCCGAATAAGTTAACCATAGGAACGGCCGCCGCTGTTGAAGTAGTGCTACTTGTACTAGACGGGTTCGAACCACCACCAGAAACACTACCAGCTGGGTTACTCAAAAGCTGTTTAGCCTTAACCATATTGGTAGTAATTTGTAAGATACCACTAGCGAACTGCGCCGCACCAGCTAGACCACCCGTAACGCCGTTGGCTATGTTTTGGTTTGAGGCTTTTACAAGGGCAGAAATAGCCATAGCTGTATCTATACCAATTTGAACTAGGGCGCCAGCCTTGTTAATCTTTTCTAATTTCTTTTGGTCGTTGGTTACTAGGGTTGTAAGGTTAAGTAAGCTATTAGCGTAGTCGCTTACCATTTGTATTTTAGCGTTACGTACTTGCGTTGCTGTTTCTATTTCAGCAAGGGCTTTGTCTTTTTCGTCTTTAGCTATCTTGTCTTGAACGGCTTTAATTTCGTCAGCGCGTTTCTTTTCTAGTTCTATAGTATCTAGGCCGTATTGTTCGGCTTGCGCTATCAATTCAAAGTAACGTGTTTGTATTTCGTCCAGTTGGCGTTCTGTGTCAGACATACGTAACAAGCGCATTTGTTCTTCGAAGTCTTCTTGTTTCTGTAGCTGTACGTTTTCGTTATCTTTAATTGCTTGCGCTATTCTAGCTTGTCGCTGTGTTTCTGCTTGCGCTTGTAGCTGTGCGCTTTTATCTAGTTCGGCTTGTTTCTGGCTTTCGTACAATGCCGTTAAACGTACCTTTTCCGAACCAGTTAAGTTTTCGTTTTTCTTTACGTCTTCAATTAGGCGCTTGTACTTTTCTTTTGTTATTTCTTCTTCGCGTTTTGCGTCGTCAGTTATTAAGCTTAACTCTATGTCCCTAATAGTTCGCTGTGCGTCTAGTCTATTTTTTTCGTAAGTCTTTTGTCTTTCTAAACGTTTTTCTTTAGCTTCTTTATCCTTCTGCGCTTGTTCTGCGTCGTCTGCAATTTGGAGTAGTCGCTGTTCTTTACGTCCGTCAGATAGTATTTTCTTTTCAGCTTCCATTTGTTCGCGTAATTTCTTACGGCGTTCTAGGTTGTCTTTAGAAGCTATCTTTTGTAGGTAAGCATATTCTTTTTCAGCGGACCTTAAGCGGCCTTCTGCTTCTTTGTTAATTGCTTTGCTCTTTGCTATTTCTAAATTCGTAGTGTCTTTGCCAGCGGCTTTAGCTTTAGCTATTTCTATGTCGTATGCGCTACTTATTTTTTCCGTTCTTTTCTTTGAACTTTCTGCGGCCTTTTCGTTAGCGGCTTGCATCTTTTTGCCGTTTTCTTCTGCTGCATATGATGTCAGACCCAACCAATCGGTCAGTTCTTTGAACCCGTTAATGAGTGCATTGATTGGAATCATCAAGAAATCAAGCACCTTTTGAAGCACACCAATCTTGTTCAGGAATATACCAATCCCTACAACGATAGCAGCAATGACTGCAACCAATAGGAAGATTGGATTCATGAGAATCTGCGCTCCGAGTTTAACGAATGCACCTCCCATCGTTGTGATGGTTGATGTCAGACCCTTCATGCTCTTGCTGATATCAGCAGCATTCAAGTTACCGAGTGTCTTGGCAAATGTCTGCGCCTTACCGGATGCCTCTTCGAAGTCGAGTGACATCAATGAATCCTTGATACCACCAAATGAATTGGATATCTGCTCGAATTTGGAACCCGATGCAAACACATTCACCTGGTCATTTGCATCCTTAATCCTGTCAGCGACATCCCCTGCTCGTTGAGCAAGAGCATCCATTTGTGCGGGGTCAGTTGCCTCTGCGAGTGATGCTTTGAGTGAGCGAAGTTCTGCCTTGAGGGATTGGACTCCTCCGAGCTTTATAGGTATTTCGATTTCATTAGCCATAAATTCTGACTTCGATTGGTGAGTATCTTAATTTGCCATCAGTGTGTTGATGGTTTTGAGTGTTGGTTGTTTTGACCACAATGTTGCCATCACTGTTGACATATGCTATTGCAAGGTGGTCATGTTCTACGTTGCCAATAAACACAAAAGTGTTTGTAACATCAAGAGCATTCACAGGTTTTCCGAGATACTGGCCTTGTGCAGTTCTTGTCCAAGTAATTCCACCGATTGAATCTCCCAATGTGATAGCAGTGGGTGCATTGGTTCCTGTTTGAGTCAAGAGCGCAACATATCCATCAGATGCAAAGTTCATCCCATTGATTTGAGGAGTGATGATTCCATCCTCGTTGAGAATCTTGTTGTCTCCGATGACCAATCCCTTGAGACCATCACCGATGACATTCGATGAACCCTTCACGATCACATCATCACCTGACAAGTTGCCATTTGCTTCAGCAGACTTTGTCATCAAGATGCTATCCACTGACACTGCGGTTGTGGTAGGTGGTGTCGGTGTGCCTGGAGCAGTGATGAATGGAGGTAGGTCAATCTCGGTGTCGATGCTGATGAGTTCTACCTTGGTGGCAGTCTCTGCGTTTGCATTGTAGTCGATGACCTTGTTGATGTTCCACCATGAGTTGTCGATGCGAATCTTGTCATTGAGTTTCAATGTCTCGATGTCTGCCTCATTCAAATCGAAGTAAGCAACCAACATCTTGCCGACATTGATTTGATTCACTGTCCTGCGCCAATACAAATTGTATAGGTTGTTCGCAGTCAGTGTGCTTGGTGAATAGTAATAGTAGTCATTCGTACCGAAGTTGATATCGAATGTCGGTGTCAATGCGTTGTCGAAGTGACCGAGCATCGGATATGTGGTCACACCGAACTCACCTGTTGAACCATACTCGATGATGTCATATGACCCACAGGTCTGCTCACCACCATCGTACAGGATGCGGATGTTTGTCTTGGGTGCTTCGCCTTCCAATGCAGGAACGTATGCAGCGAATGGTGTTGGAACCACTGGAGTCGGTGAGAACAATATCTCTTTGGTCTCGATTCCTTTGACATATTCATTGTCGAAGATGTACTCAAGCTGACCATATATCTCATTGGTCATGTCGAAGTACACTTGATTCGGTGAATCCTTGTCTTGCTTGTATGTTAGAATGAGTTTCTTGGCAGTGATGTCAGGCAAGAATATCAAGTCTTGCTCACGTTCCTTCATCAGCTTATATGTCCAATCCTTTTCATCACCCGAATCATAGTATTCATCCCTTGATTTGAGGATGAGTTTTGTGGGTTGATCGGGGTCGATGTCTGCGAATAGGTTGTACATCGTGAAGATTGACTTCACAAAGTCGCTTTGCTTCACCTTGAGTGGCACATACTGATTCACTGCGAGTGTTCCACCAATCACATTCATGTTCGCAGTTGGAAGTATCTTCACCCGTAGTGAGTACACCTTGACCACTGCATTGACAGGATTTGGTGCAAGTGTATATGGGAAGGTTGTGTTTGTGAACCAATTTGTCCACCATTGGTCAATGCCGATACTGATGGTCATCACATCACCCGAGTTCAGGTTTGTTGTCGATGCAGTGTTTGCTGCAATGATTCCACCCGTCTTGACACCTGATGATGCAGGATTGAATTGATGGATACCTGGAGCAAGAGCAAAGCCAGTGCCAATGATTTGAGTGTCATCGATATTTGACAGTTGGTTCGTATATGTTCCGAATGATGCAGAGATTCTCGGTCTGCCATTGTATCCACCACTCATGTTGTACACCGTTACCGAGTTGGTGTTGTTAATATAGTAGTTGTAGTTTATTTCATATTCAAGGATGTAGCCATCACCGAATCCTGTGGTCGTGATTGGGATGGTATATTCACCTGTTGTCGGGTTGAATGAACCTTGGACATCGGTGATTTCAGTCCAACCTGTAACCTCATCATATGAGCCGAATGTATTGGTTGGAACATCAACTGTAAATGTCGATGTCGTTTCTGCCTCAACCAAATAGTCCTGCGCATCGAATGTGTTTGCATCACCGTTGTATGGGATGAGCAACTTGTCGAACTTGGATGCAGTCAATTCATCCCACTGATATTGGAATCCTGCTGATGCGAATATCCTATCGAAGTAGGTCTTGGCATAGATGGCAGGTTTGAACAATCGAACATGGAGATTCGGGTTGGTGACGAATGGCATCACATACTTGTATCCATCAGCAACAGTGTTGTCGAATGAATCGATGATGTCTGCTGCACTGAATGTATGGTTGAGGTCGCTGAAGTCCAGGTCAGTGAGTTCGACATTGGATATCGCAGTAAAGAACTCAATGCGAGTATCCTTGATTAAGACCTCATATTCCACCCCTTGCTCATAGGCATCAGTGACTTGGGTCTTTTTGACTGACAACAACTGAAGCAAAGCATCCTCAATGATGGGAACACCGTTCTGAATGACTGCACACTTAGTCACTTTGTTGATGTCAAACGTACCTGCTTGGATGTTCACATCATAGTAGTGATTGAGCATCTCGTTGTTGTTCTTGCTTCCCACCAATGTGATGGTCTTGGAGAACGTTCCG
>ERZ807355.18-NODE-18-length-14031-cov-3.954136_pt1 | contig 14031 bp, 20 predicted proteins | sample MGYA00520898_ERZ807355 | MGnify/ENA primary metagenome ERZ807355 (study PRJEB31431, sample SAMN03801317) | freshwater metagenome | biome: Freshwater; feature: Lake; material: Water | place: Canada:St Catharines | collected 2012-08-12 | depth 1 m m ... | reverse complement strand
TCGGCAGCGTCAGATGTGTATAAGAGACAGCTTCCATCACGCGCACTTCGCATCTGCAGCGTAAGGGCATCCTCCCGCCCGCGTCAAGCCCTCCTTCACGGAGGGTTTGTCGTTTAAGGGTTGGCGTCCAGGGAAGTCCTATAGCGTCCGGTCGCACAGGAAGCCGCACCAGAGAGATTCTGGCGGCTTTACAGCAGGGGTAGGGGTCAGCCGGGGGTAAGCGGCAAATCGGCTGCAATCGGCGTGGTGAGGGCTTCTAACGCTTTCCACTGCCATACCCTCATGGGAGGCAATCGACCTGCCTTGACCCACCTGCTGACCGCAGGGCGGGACACCCCAAGTTTACGGGCTAAGGCGGCTTTGCTACCTGCGACTGCTAGGGCGGCTTGGATGTCCATGCCGTGAAAGTTAACGCCTGTGAAAAAAAACACAAGGGGGTGTTGACATACCCGTAACCTGTGTTAACCTATCCCTGTCGAGTCAATCCACAGATAGGAGCAACAGACATGACTGACATGACACGCGAATACGAACTGGTTGAGGGGTTGCATTGCGAACTCGACTTCGAGTTCTGCAACGACGGCACGATGGATTCAGCCGCCATCACCTCCATCAAACTGCCGGACGGCACTTGGCTGACCCTCCCGGCCCCCATTTTTGTTCACACCGACAAACTCTCGGAATTTGCCGAGCGCGAGAAAGCCGAGCGCGATGCTGACTGGGCCGCCGAAGACCGGCTCGACCGCCGCCGCTCGTGGGAGGACAACCTGTGAACATCTGGGAAGAACTTGCCGCTCTTGAGAGCCGCATCACCGACAAGACCCTTCGTGCCGCATGGGCGCGGATGGTTCAGACCCGCAGCCCTGCCGACTGTGCGCTGGTGCAAGACATTGCAGACGACACGGATGGCGAATATATGTTCTGGCGGCTGGCGTTGTGCGCCGAGGAATACGCCACCATCGAACAATCGCTGGCACACCTGCTCATCAAGGTGACCGAATGAAAACCATTGGCCTGTACCTGTTTTCGTTTGCCATGTTTTATGCCCTCGCGTGGCTTGCCGTGAGGACATTCTGATGGACGACTGGCAACAACAACGCGAATCCGAAGAACGCCGGTACTACACCGAACCCGTCATCTTTACTTGGACGCAAGCCGATATTGACCGCCATAACGAATTGCGGCGCGAACTTAAACGAATGATTGAGGAGAGCAAAAATGTCAGACCTTCTAAAAATTAATGTCAACGACCACACCGAACGTAAGGGCAACCTCACCTATTTGAGTTGGGCATGGGCATGGGCTGAAGTGCTGAAGATTGACCCATCTGCGCGATGGACAGCGCACGAGTGGGATAACAGTCCCGTCATGTACCTGCGGAACGGCACAGCGATGGTTAAGGTCAGCGTTGAAATTAAGGGCAACGACAAAACCTGCATCCTCCCTGTCATGGATAACAGGAACCGCGCCATCGTTGACCCTGATGCCTTTGCCGTGAACACCGCCACCATGCGTTGCCTTACAAAAGCGATTGCGATGCACGGTTTGGCTCTCTACATTTTTGCCGGTGAAGATTTGCCCGAGGGCGAAAAAGCAGAGCCTAGCCTTGAGGTGCTGGCGCAGATTGCGTCTGTAACTGACGCGGCTGCGCTTGTTACTTTGTTTAAATCCCTTGACCCTGCCATCCGCGCTGTCCACATGGATGCGTTCAGCGCACGCAAGAAGGAACTAGCCTAATGGAACAGAGAAACGACCCCGCATGGTGGGCAGCCCGACTCGGAAAGGTCACGGCATCGCGTGTTGCAGATGTCATCGCCAAGACCAAGAGCGGCTATGGCGCAGGTCGCGCTAATTACGCGGCTGACCTTGTAGTCGAGCGCCTGACGGGTCAGAAGGCATCCTCGTTCAGTAATGCCGCAATGGAATGGGGAACCGAGCAGGAACCCTACGCCAAAGCAGCCTACGCCGCAAAGACGGGCATCTTGGTCGAGGAGGTAGGTTTCATAGACCACCCGACTGTTGCGATGTCTGGTGCCTCCCCTGACGGGTTAGCCGAGGAGGGTTTGATAGAGGTCAAATGCCCTAACACAGCCACTCACCTTGAGTATGTGTTGGCAGAACTTCCCCCCCTTAAATACTTCACGCAGATGCAATGGCAGATGGCTTGCACGGGCAGACCGTGGTGCGACTTCGTATCCTACGACCCGCGTTTGCCCGAGCGGTTGCAACTGTTAGTCGTGCGCGTCCCGCGTGATGACGACTACATCAAGATGCTTGAGCAGGAGGTAACTACTTTCCTGCAAGAGTTGGACGACAAACTCAACAAACTGGAAAAGGTGACCCTGTGAATAAGGAATACGACAACAATATGCGCGGCGTGCTCTTCAAGAACGAAAAGCGCGGCAACGAGAAGGCTCCCGACTACCGTGGCTCTGCCGTCATTGACAACATTGACCTCAACATTAGCGCGTGGATTAAGCGCAGCAGTAAGACCGGCGATGCTTTTATGTCGCTCAAGTTCGAGCAGAAACAGGCAGCGCGTCCTAAAACGATGGCAGAGAAGAACCCCGAGAAGTTTGCTGACGATGAGGACTTGCCGTTTTGAAAATATTTATCGGATACGATAGCCGCGAGGACATCGCGTTCGAGGTTGCACGCGCCTCCATCCTTGAGCACATGGATGCAGAGGTGTTGGCGCTGCGACTGGATGACCTGCGGGAAATGGGAATGTACTGGCGCGAACCAGACCCTCTATCAGCAACGGAGTTTAGTTTCTCGCGGTTTCTTGTCCCTGCGCTGTGCAACTTCAAGGGTCGGGCGTTGTTTATGGATTGCGACTTTCTGGTACGCAAAAGCCTGAAGCCGTTGCTTGACTTCAACAATCCTGATATTGCTGTTTGGTGTGTTCAGCATGACTACAAGCCTACCGCGCTGACAAAAATGGATGGTCAGGCGCAACGGCAATATCCTCGCAAGAACTGGTCATCATTCATGTGGTTCAACTGCGACCACCCGATGATGCAAACGTTAACGCCTGATATTGTAAACACTGAAACTGGGATGTATCTGCATAGATTTATGTGGGTAAACGACCGGCACATCGGTGCGTTACCGCCGACCTACAACTATTTGGAAGGGTGGAATACACGGGCGCAGGTATCTGACCCGACCTGCGTACACTTTACCGAGGGTGGGCCGTGGTTCGACAATCACCAGAATGTTGAATATGCCTACGAATGGAAGCAGGTAGCGGGGCGTGTGAGAGCATCCGAACGATGAAGCGTATCTTCCCGCGAGGCACCAGACCCGACGCTATGGCATCTGTCGTGGCGCGGATGGTGTCTAACCTTGACCCGCTTAAAACATGGGCGGTCGAGGTTACGGAATGGCGCAGGCCGCGCACCAACCAACAGAACAAGTTCCTGTGGGGCGTGGTGTATCCGGCAATCCTTGATGGTGGCGGTGAAGCATTGCGCGGATGGCAACGCGACGACTTACACGACTATTTTTTGGGTGAGTGTTTTGGGTGGGAAACGCTAGAGGGGTTTGGCAGGAAGCGTATGCGACCGCTTAAACGTTCATCTGCGCTCGACAAACAAGAGTTTAGCGAGTACCTGATGTTTCTTGAAACCAAGTGTTTGGACATGGGCATCGTGATACCAGAACCAACCTATGAAAATTGATATTCGCATCGCAGAAACACAAAAAGACAAAAAAATTGCCGATGCAATTGTCATCAATCATCATTCTTATGTTGCATCAGCGAGAACAGTCGGCAGATGCTTAAAATACATCATCGCGGTTGATGAGGTCGATGTCGGAACATTCTGGGTTGGTAGCGGGTTTAAACCGACACCAAAAGCAATCCTAAACCATTTTCAAAAAACCCAAAAAGAATTTGACGCAATGTTTAACAGCGTCGCAGATAACAAAAGGTTTGCTTTAGCAAAACAAATTCCAAATTTAGGTTCTCAAGCATTAAGAATTATACGAAACCGAGCAGCACAAGATTGGTTTAATTTTTACGGAGACGAATTGCTTGCAATAGTTACAACGATTGGAGCAGGAAAGTCCGGTTCCGTTTACCTTGCCGACAATTGGAAAAAGATAGGCGAGACGGCGGGGTTGCCGTCAAACAGAAAATCAGTTTCGATGAAATGGGACAATGCAGAAAACATAGCCAAAAAGTTTGTTAAACCTACCGGCGAAAACAAAAAAACAATTTTGATAACAGACAAATTAAAAAAGAAAATTGCATTGTGCAATGTAATTGATGTTTCTCCTTTTCAAATGGAATTTGTGATGCCATGAAACTGCGTAAGGAAGCAAAAGGGCGAGGCTGCATGGTGCGTATCCCAGAGGTGTGCAACCACAATTCTGAAACGGTTGTGCTGGCCCACTACAGGCTTGCCGGAGTCTCCGGCATAGGCATGAAGTCGCCTGATGTACTTGGGGCATGGGCCTGTAGTGCGTGCCACGATGCCATTGACCGTCGAGCGCATACCGACCTTGACCGTGACTATGTGCGCCTGCTGCATCTTGAAGGCATGGCGCGAACGCTTGCACAACTTAACCGTGAGGGGCTGATATGACCTTCATGGTCGATACGCCGTACACCCCGGCGTACATCCGCAACGAATTCCTATATGACCACCAGACGGGCAAGGGTGACTTTACTCAATGCACCATCTTCGGATTTCGCGCTGAACCTGCACGGGTACCCATGTTTAGCGTTATGGCGTCCTGTGGGGCGCAGTGGGCGAGGGTGCCTATCCATGCCCTTGTCAGCAAGCCATGCCCCCCAATGGCTTTAGAACTCGTCTGCTACTGGGATTCCTTCAGCCGTCATGCCGAGGTCAGGGAGATGGAGTTCCTGCGGGGTCACCGCGTCCGAGCCAGAGGCAAAGACGGGGTATGGCGACCGGGGGTGTATGTCTTTAGCGTGTTCTGGCACAACGGGGGCTGGTCAGAGGTCAGCGACCAATCCAAAGACCATCACATCATCCGGCTGGAGTCAGGGCCGTTTATCGCTTACCCGAACAACAAACTGCATTGGATTGACCCGAGCCACCTGTCGGGTGAGCCGTCTAAAGATTGGAAGTCACCGTCACAATCCTACTCGGTGGAGGCGTTATGGTCAGATGGTTCATAAATTGGTTTCGGAACATAGAAGCACGCAAACATCACGAATGGAGCCGCGTGCCACACCCTAACTGGCGATGCAGCAGAGGATATCGGGACACTTGGTAAACGATTGGAGAGTCGTCTAGCGGCAGGACAACGGACTTTGACTCCGTTAACGGTGGTTCGAATCCACCCTCTCCATTACATAAGAACGTACACCAGCCCAAGGATAACGCTAAGAGCCAAGGTCATTAAAAACACAGTCATCAGGGTCAAGACCAGTTCTTCTCGTTCTTGCTTTGCCTTTCTTGCAGCCTTCGCTCTCTGAGCAGCATTGTCGATGTCCTGCTGCGCTATCTGTCTTTGAAACCGTTGCCAGTCGTCCCACAGACCTGCGCGACCAGCAATCAACATCAGGTCTTTGAGTTCCCGCTCTTTTTGGTGAACCTGCTCCAGCGCGAAAAATTCTTCTAGGGTATTTCGCTGTGAAAGCGGAGTGCTGTTAACCTTCTGCTGTAACTTTTTCTTGTTATCGAAGAACTTACTGATGTGCGTTCCGCACTCGCTCAACTCTCGACCGTTGTTTACGAAACTCTTGATTACTCCGTAAGCAGCGTTGATGGCCGCAAGTTCTGCTATCACGGTGATTAAACTTTGCGCTCAAAATGCGGCACATCCTTGAATGATTTCCAGAACCCACCCCACCCGTTTTTGGGGTCAAGGCTCTCCCAATACTCACCGACCGGCGTAAGAGCAGGGATGTCGTATGTCAGTTTGCCGTCCTTGGTAAAGAAGTTGAGGTCAATGGCGCAGCGTCTTAAATGTATGCTATTCATTGTCTTGCTGCGGCCCGTCTTGACATAGATAGCCTGTTGTTCGGGTGTACGGGCAAGTTCACCGCCTGTCACTACAAAGCCCAGTTCTGTCGCCTTGTTAATCAGTCTGGCAACATCCAACAGGAAGGCTGCTTGTTCTTTGACGAGGCTCATTGCATGGCCTCCTTGAGTGCGTCGGACTTGTCCTTGCTACCCTGCGAGGAGCCAAAATAATACGACACTATTTGACTGGCTATGGCTGATAGCACCCCAAGGATGTAGATGAGGATGTCCTTACGGCTTGCCTCAACCGGGGTGTCGTTGAACATGACCACGCCGAACAGCACAAAGGTCAGCAACAGGATGGACAGCGCCAGAACGGGGGTCACAATCTTGTTGAGCAGGGGAGCCTTGTCAGAGTTTGCAATCTGCACCTCACGCTGTCGTGCGTCGTTTGTGCTTTTCAAGAGCATTTCAAGTTCCGCAAGGTCGAGGCTGTCGTGCTGCAAGCGCAATTTGAGCAATTCTTCTTCGTGCTCCATCTGTGCAATTTGAATCTTCGCCAAGTCCTCTGGCGACATATCGGGCTTTAGCGTAACGCCGAGTTGCTGCTCAACGTAATTTTTGCCCTTTGCCATCACAGCGTTGGCGACAAGGTTAAGCCCGTTGCCAAGCAACGGCGTTAGGATGGCTTGTAGCGCGGCAGGTATCACTTTCCCGTCTCCTTCTGTTCAAGCAGTTTGACCCGCATCTGTAGGTCATAAATCTTGTCGAGCAGTTCTTCCTTCAACTTTTGGCGGCGCTCTGCCGAGATGGGGCTGTCCGTGGGGATACCCTCTGCCGTAATAATCGCAGGCATCTGACCCTCAATCTTAGTCATGCGAGTGCTAAACGAACTAACTTGACCTAAGAGCCATGCGATGCAGGCAATCAAGACAGGAATCAACATCTTCATTATCTCGCCAAAGTTAATTTGGCTGTTTCCTTCGCTCACTTAACCGCCTCCATCCACATCATCGTCACCGTACCGAACGCGGTCAGCAGGATGACGATAATCGCCCCGCCAACACGCATCAGGAGGTTCTCCAGACGCTTTAGCCGCGCATGGATAGCGTCGTAGCGCACAGCGCAGACATCAATGTGACTCGTTACAGTCACCTCAAGGTCTTGTACCGTAGTGGTCACGGCTCCCCGTCCTTCGGCACTTGCGGCTCTGCTTGCGCCTTGATTTTGACGACAAGGGGCCACGCACCCGACGAGGTGGGCAACTGCCCAAGCACTTGCAGGATGGCGTTTATTTCTTCAGCGGTCAGGTCAAGAGTCACGGCGACACCCACGGCAACGGCGGCGCGACAATCGGCGGGTTCTTCTGGGTCTCAATCTGGCCCTCTACCGCAGCCTCGGTAGCCGTCTTGTCCACGCCGTTAGCCCAGACCCAGCCAAGCACTTGGTCTTGCGTGAGCGAGGCGTAGGGGGTGAACGCACCCTCGACGACGGCGAACGAGGTGGTCGAGTAGACCTGCCCCGTGTAAGCGCCATCCACGCCCGTGCATTGCCAATGGGCCGTGACTACATAGTCAGCGCCTTCAGCAGACTGCGGGAGACAGTCCAGTTGCGAGATGTTCCAAGTGATAGTGGTCATTTATTTAGTCTCCAGTTGTGCAACACGCGCAGTAAGTTGGGTGATGATGGCTTGCTGTTCTTGGATGGCTTTGACCAACACAGGGATAACTGATTGGTACTCAATGCCCATCATTTCGTCAGCGTTTTTTGGAACATCGACAATTTCTGGAATTACAGAAAACACATCTTGAGCAATAAGACCAAAACATTGTTTTTCTTCGTTGTTTTGATAGACATACCTTTTTGGCAAAAGAGCCATTACAGCGTTAAGTCCGTACTCAATGCTTTGAATGTTTTTCTTGAGTCTTTGGTCAGAGCCGGTCGTCCAAGATGTCCCAGTAGCAGTTACATAAGGACCACTAAATTCGCTTTGGCTGTACGCATAAAGACGACTGGTGGAGCGTTCATATGTAAAACCACCACTATTACTACCGGGGCACTCAAAATATAGTCGTGCATTATATCCTGCGCCATTATCGGCTTGAATTTGAACAGTTGCACTAGACGACGAACCACTAGCAGTAAAGTTTGCAATCGTTCCTGATGTATTAACCTGTAGGCCGCCTGCTACTGCTAACTTTGCCCCCGGACTCGTCGTGCCGATGCCGAGGTTGCCGCTCGCATCCAGCGTCATCGCCTGCGTGAACGTGATGGTGTTGCCTGCGGTGCCGGAGGCTGCGTTGTACCATTGATGTTTATTTTGGTAAACCTCATAGCGGGCAGCGGGGGCTGTGTTTTTATACTTCCATCCAGCGTTATAATATAAATTTGTTGCAATTGAAGCGGTGTAATCGCCGTTGTTTTGAACAAAAAATGACCCGCCGTTTAAAGAACCAGTGCCACTTTCCAACGCTTTAAATGTTGAATCCCATGCTGACGGCGTTACGCCCAGACCGAGGTTGCCGGAGGAGTCGAGGCGCATGCGTTCGGCAGATGAAGTAAAGAATTGAAACGTATTACTACTTCCAGCAATAGAAAGTGTTGTACCGCCGTACTCAATACTTTGTCCATCTGCAATTCTAACTGTTCCGTTTACATCTAACTTTCTTGCAGGCGAACTCGTCCCGATGCCGAGGCCCGTGGAGGTGAGGCGCATATACTCCGTGGCGTTGTTGGCACGAAAAACTATTGGCGTAGTTGTATCGTTTGCAGTTGGGCCAATGCTAAAGAAAAGGCCGGGTGCATAAGAAATAGCAGCCTGTCCATTTGCGCCACCCGCCCCAATATTAAACTGAAATTGTGCGTATCCAGTTGCAGAACTGTTTTCTAATACTTGCGTGGTGTAGGCGGCTGCAAGTGTTTGCTTTTGATAAAACTGAGGCGCATTTAAAGTTGTCCCATCAAACACCAACGCCGTCCCACTCGTCGCCACCTTGCTGCCGTTCAAGTACAACACGCCGTTGGCGGTGCCGCCGGAGAGAACAGGGTTTGCCGTAAAGGTAGCCACGCCGCCGACATTGAGCGCCGAGGTGATGGACACATTGGCAAAGGTCGCGTTACCCGCGCTGTTCAGTTGCGAGACGACTTGGAAGCGCGTGCCGTCATAGACGACTACCACTACCTCACCGCTCTTGATGTCACCCGCAACAAGCGCCACAGACCCGTCACGGGTCACAGCCTTTGCACCAAGCCCGTCGATGTTAATCGTGACAGAGGTGGTGTTATCGCCCGTAGCGACGAAGTAGAACATCTGTCCGGCAGCGTAGGCGGCAACCACAGGCGCACCCACAGCCGTGATGGTGTCAGTCCCAGAGACGCTCGTAAGCAGTTTGGTGACCGTAGATTGCACCTGCGACAAGTTCGCAGAGTCACCCGCAGCAGAGCCTACCCCAAGTCCCGTGAACTTGAAGGATGCCATCGGGATGTTAGCCGTAACCGTTGTCTGACCATCTTTCGTGATGACGGTAGAAAGACCGGTGGCAAGGTCAGCCGTTAGCGAGTTAAACGTCGTTGACGAGATGACGGTGCCAGCAACTACAGGCTGACCTGCGGTGTTGATTAAGAACGTCCCTGAACCATTGTAGGCCATGTGTAATTACTCCTGTTCTTGACTATTAGGCGCGGTCAACGCGCCGTATGTTGCGCCCGTCATGCCACGACGGCGAATGCTTGGGGGGCGTTCAAGCCTGTTTTGAAGCATACGACTTAATGCAACCGAGCGAGTTACTGGCCGAGCAAGCGGCAATCCAGCAGCCAATATGCCGGGAGCGCCAACAATCGGAAGCATTGATGTTCCACCTGCTGCCATCGCCGCATCAAGTGCGCTTACGCCGGGGCTTCCATAAGTTTCCGGCGTAACACTTGCTTTAGGAAAATTACCAGCAAATTGAGCCGCAGTTCGCAAACCTCCAGTCAAAGGCTTGTCTGCCTTTAACTGTGCTGCAAGTTTTTTAGCGTTAACATTGCCAGACAACTCAAGTGCGTTTTCAATGCTGTAAGTTTTAGCAATTCTTGTTCGCGCATCATTAAATTCTTTTATTAACTGCGTATCGCCAGACTGCGTAAGACGACGACTAATTAACGCCTCCATTGCATCCGCTGCTTTGCGTTTAGCCGCTCCCAACGCTTGTTCTTCCGCTGTTGGCGCACCAGAAAAATGCTTTGTTGCTTGTTGGCGCAGAGTCTTTACCAAAGTAACTGCGGTTTTAGAATCAAAGTTTGGTTGGTTTATAGCATTAACAAGGTTGTTAATTTTTTCTGCACCAGCCAAAGGCAAATCTGGAAAAGCGCGCAACAATTCTTGCGATTCCGCATTTATTTTAACAACATCAGAATAAAAATCATTGTCCGCAGAAAACGCGCCAAATGATTTAAGTCGTTCGTAAACTTTTCCAGATTCTTTACGAATTTGCTCTAATGCGTTTTTGGTGATTTGTTCACCAGCAGGCAAACCAACGGCTTCGGCAGCAAGGCGATTGGTAACCTCTTGGTTTTTGCCGGAAGCAATATTCTGCAACGCCGCTTTGCCGCTAACGCTTTCAAGAGCAATATTACCAACGGTTGGACGAACCGACGCAGGCGGTACGACATATCCTTCCGGGCGTGCGGCTGCAAATTCTTTTTCTGCAACCGTTTTGCGTGGTGAAGCAACTTTTCCGTATGGCAAAGTACCGCCAGCAATTCCTAACACCATTGCTAAAGGCGCAGGCGCTCCCATCTCTGTTGCGGTTTGGGCAGTTGCTGCGCCAGTACCTGCACCAAGAACTTGACCGCTAGGGTTTTGCGCCATTAAGGACGCAATCCGCTGCCCTTGAGCCATTAAGGACGCAATCCGCTGCCCTTGAGTTGACCCGCGACGAGCGGCGATATTGGTTGCAATGGTTTGCGCGGTTCGCGGAATACCTGACGCGCCTGTCATTGCGCGGGTTGCCTCGTATCCAACCCGTTCAGCAGCCGTTTGCGGTTCCGGTAAACCAATAGCCGTCAATCCACGCTCTACTGCTTGGCGACCTTTGCCGCCCATCAGCAAGGCATCTGCAAGTTCTGACAATCCGTAAGCAGTTACGCCTGCGGCTGCACCGGGGATAGCGCCAACTCCGGCAAAAGGCGCACCCACGGCAGCACCAGTACCAGCAGCGGCGGCATACGGAGCAATAGCGCGACCAACAAGGCCAAGTCCGCGCATGATGCCGGATTCTTCGGATTGCGTTACAGGCGGCGCAACAGGCGCTTGGGGTGGCGCAACCTCTACCTGCACCCACTTGCCGTCGCGCCGGACAAGTTGTTCTCCGGTTTTCTTATGCCGACCAATGGTGCCTTCTTTAATTTCAGCCATCATCGCACCTCAACATCGTCGTCAGAAATTTCTTCTACAATATAATTAGGGTTGTTAATAATTGACCCAATGTCTAAACCGCGTTTTCTTGCAGTATCTCCGTATCCAGTTGCATATTGCTTAATTTTTCCAGTTGCTGCGCGTTCATACAAATTTGCAAGATTTACAATTTGTTGAATAGTGCTTGCATCTAACGGTTTACCTGAAAGAATTCGGTCAATTGCATTTTTTGATTGTCCAATCAAACCTTGTGCTTCAACAACGCGATTAAACTCGCCTTCTCGAACAACCGAAGTTGGGTCAAGAAATTTATTAAGCAATATTACTAATGATTGTTGGGAAATTGCGTCAATGTTTTTAAGATTGCCGCCAGAATTTGAAACAATATTTGTAATTTTTCCAATTTGAGACAATTCAGTTTCTAACGGAGCAATTAAACGCTCAAATTGTGTTCGCATAGAATCTTCAAGTCTGTATTTTGCAGTTTCTGACAAACCATCTGGTTTATCTGCTGGGCCGCCAGAAATTTGTTGTAAATTACCTTCTGGAGTCCATCGGTACCCAGACGGAGGTTGGCCTCTACCACCGCCAGCAGGCTTTGGTATTCCAACCAAATCGTTGTAATCGCCAGTTTTATTAAACCTTGCAAGACTTGCTATTGTAAAATCACCCGGCGAAGGTTTTCCTATTCTGTCTACAGGTTTTGTAATGGATACCAAGTCACCAACATTGCCGGACTTCATTGCGGCTGCAATGCTTGCAGGCGTAAAGTCGGCTGGATTAATGTTTCCAAGTTGCAGTTTTGCTTTTTCAGGTTGCAGCGTCGGGTATATGGCGCTAGCAACATTTTGCAACATTGGGTTTTGGCTAGTCAGCATTCCCTCAAGGGCAAGCGACCGCTTTTGTTCGGGCGTAAACTCAGCCTTGTATTGAGGATTGGCAAGCATTGCAGCCATGCGTTGCGGGTCGGTTTCTCGACCCGTTGCGGTTGGCATATACACTTGGTCGTCTTCCGGTCTGCGCCCCAAGCGCACCTGTGGGCCTGCCTGCGGAATCATCTCGGGAGTCGGGGCAGGCATGGCGGTCTTTCGGTATTCCAACCGACCGTCCACCAGTTCCGGCGTTCCTGCTTGTGCAATGTCTTGCATTGCGGCTTCGCCAATCGTCATCGTTTTGGCGGGGTCAGTCAACGCACGCAGAAAATCTCTTGCTTCTTTTGTACCGGCAGTTTTTGCGCTTTCTTCAGCCTCGTCAGCCTTACGCGCAGCACGGGCAGTTAGGTACGCCTGTAGACCCTGCACCAGAGGCGCTCCGCGAGGAATGGGGGCGTTCTGGATGTCCCCCGGCTGGTATGCCTGCTGTGCAAGAATCTCTGCCATACGACGACGACGGCGTGCTTCAGAGGCTTGCCGCTGGTACTCGTCTGGGAGCGCAAAGGTTGAGACTGATTTGTATTTTTCATCAGCCATTTTCAAATCCTCCACGGTCTACGCCGCCCTGCGGGTTTGTCATCCCCGGCGTTTTCGGCATTTTCTGGTATTGACGAGAGAACTGACGCGGTGCGCGGTTCACATCCGCAGCGTTCTGCGGGGGTGAATACTGCATATCGGTCTGCGCCCCTGCGTTGTTGCTCACCTGTTGGCTTTGACCCTGCATCTGGAGCATCTGCGCCATACGCTGACCACGACCGCCGTTCATCATGGGTGAGTTAAATGACTGGTATGGGCTTCTCATTGCAGCATCCCGTAGTAAACCATCTTGTAGCCTTCGGTCGGATGCGTAGTGACCGCTTCCGGCTTGACCTGCTCAACTTCATCAGCCATTACGCCGCGCTCTCGCCGGTCAAAGATGTCGTATTCGTAGATGCCGATGCCGAGCGGGTGAGTGCCAACGCGCACAATGTTGGACTTTAAACGACGGTCGGAGGTAAAGGCTTTTGCTGCTGCACCACCTAACGGCCCACCAAGAGCCGTTCCTGCAGCACCCGCCAACGCGCCATACATACCCATCTTGGCGTTATATGCAGCCGTCTGGTTGCCGTAGTTTTGTTGTGCAAACTGTCCCGCTGCTTGTTGCGCTCCGAAGATGGGAGCCGCCCCAACCTCTGCACCTTGGTAGGCTTGGAACTGCGGTAACTGCACCTGCGCCCCACCCATGATTGCGGCGACCTCGTTAAGCGGCAACTGGCGCAGCGCCAACTGCTCTTGAAGTGCTGCCTGCCTCTGGGCGTTCTGGAAGTTTGCCGCCGCCTGCGCTTGGTTGAAGCCCTGTGCTTGGAGCGCCGCTTGAGCCTGCGCCTGCTGCAATGCCGCCTGTTGGTTCTGGGCAAGCGAGGCGTTATACAGCCCAGCGATGTCCATATCCTGCCCAAACTGCTGACCGGCAGCAGCGTTGTACGCACCCGCCGCACCCATGCCCTGTTGGAAGTTCTGCGCGATAGCACGGTTAGCCGCGTCTTGAGCGGATTGCTGCGTCTGGAACGAGGACAATTGACCCTGCCGCCCAAACTCACCCGCCGCCATGCGCTGCTGGAAGTTCTGCTGTTGCGCTTGGTTTGCCATTGCTTGCGCGGCTTGCGACTGACCGAAGTTCTGCCCGATGGCCTGATTACCCGCAGCCTGATTCTGCATCGCCGCTTGGAACGCCGCCAACTGCGCCTCGTTGCCAAACTGACCCGCCTGCGCCCGTTGCCCA
>ERZ807355.16-NODE-16-length-15013-cov-3.237064_pt1 | contig 15013 bp, 14 predicted proteins | sample MGYA00520898_ERZ807355 | MGnify/ENA primary metagenome ERZ807355 (study PRJEB31431, sample SAMN03801317) | freshwater metagenome | biome: Freshwater; feature: Lake; material: Water | place: Canada:St Catharines | collected 2012-08-12 | depth 1 m m ... | reverse complement strand
GTGCTAAGCTTCTGGAGCTTCTGCAGAAGCCCAGTGGCCACTGGTCACCAGCATCCTCGTCAATGCTGGTTTTTCGGGATTTCGTTGAGAATTGAAGACTCTCTTCGGAAATAAGCAGGGTACTGGCCGCACCAGTTAATCGTCTATTGCGACGTAACCCTGCTTCACACCCTTTCAATCGTGCCAGTGGCGCAAGACGCCTGCCACAATAAAGAAATTTGTTGTTAAGTATGAAATAAAAACAAGAGTTCGCACGCAAGCAATAATGTCTGCTTCTTTTTCATTCATTCCCTCCTTGGGGCCTAATGCCATGGCCCAGAGACGGAACCATCTTTTCCTCTTCTTCACGAATCCAGTCTTTTAAGCTTCTAACATAATGCCTTAGTAGCTCAGATTGCTCTAGGTGCCAAACGTTGCCAGTGAGAAAATACTGTTCATTGTGACAGTCCACTGCTCGTAAGCATTGATAGACAATGGGGTTCCACGGCTCTCTAAGGGGAGTGTTGAACGTCCTGCGTTCCGTCATGGCCCTTAAAGAAGGCTTTTATGTCTTCTAATGCTACAGGGGAAAAGTTATGCCTTTCGACGCAAGCGTTGTAATACCTTCTGTCTACTTTACCATCGTCAATGATTTGGTGGCAATGCAAATGACCATGTACGTTGCCCCAGTAGTGTCCAGAAAGGCATGATGGATGCACCGGCACATGCGTGAAGATTAAGCCGCCTCTCATGGTGGAATCGCCAGGGTGAAAGAAAGCTCCCCTTACGTCTTCAAAATATTTAGCCCATTCTGAAAGCTTTACATGCTGATCATGATTGCCTTTGATGAGAATTTTCCTGCCATTGAGCCTTCCCAAAATGCTCAAGCTTGACCGTGGAATAATTACATCGCCCAAATGGTAAATAGTATCTTTCTTTCCCACTGTTGCATTCCATCGTTCCACCATTGTTTCGTCCATTTCTTCGCAAGAAGAAAATGGACGCAATGGCGAGCCGTCAGGCTGTATGAAGGACAAGCTTTTGGCGTGTCCCCAGTGTGTGTCTGCCGTGACGAAGGCGCTCATAAGGGAGCTATGGGGAAGGGCGCTGCTGGGAATCGGACCCAGTATTCCATGCTATGAGCATGGCGTGTGCCAACACTTCAGAACCAGTGACCTCCTTGTTTGAGCATTGTTAAGAGGCTTAGGAGGTATTGCTGTCAATATAGCACTATGCCGCGCCGTTTTCCTCCCGCTTCTTGGCGGTTTCATTTTCCTTGTAGCCATGTCGCTGCTTTCGCTGGCTGATAGACTCTCCAGCGCATCGTGCTATTAGATAAGTAAAAGCCTCAAGCAACACATTTGCATCGTCCCTTGCGTGTCCCAAGAGATGGTTGCACTGAGAGCAAAGAATTCCACGAACATGCCCCATGGTATGGCAATGGTCTACAGAAAAATTCCTATTATCACTAAATGGATCTTTAGATCCACAGATAGCGCAACGGTAATTTTGCTCTGCAAACATGGCGTTCCACTCCTCAATCGTCATTCCGTAATTACGCATTAAGGCTTTCGCTCTATTCTTTTTTGCGCAATACTGATCCTTGTGAGACTGGAGCACTTCTTCTCGTCGTGACTGGTAACTGCTGCTTGCTGCTTGTCTTGTGCATTCCTTGCAACGAGCAGTCAGCCCATCTGCGACACGTTTTTCCTTGTAAAAATCCTTGAAAGGCTTAGAAATGTTGCACATCACACAAGCTTTCTTCACGGGACAAGTGCTCAAAGAATAATCTTAGCACACTTGTCCGCCCGAAAGTAATTGCAACAACTACCTGCCGTATGCTGGAAGATTTAGCGAATTACATTCAAAGAAACTTGGCATGACGCTAGCAGTGGTGCCGTTCAGCTCAGGAGCCTTGCCGCTGAAGAACAAGCTATCGCTTTGACGCAGCCAAAAGTCCTTGTCTAGGTACTTATTGGACGACTTCCCAAGTTTGTCATAAATCCACAGCGCCGTCATCTTACGAAGCTTGTTCAAGCTTTCGCCATACTTCTCTCCCACTTCCTCGCAGATTTGCGTATGGCAATATGCGTGGCAGATCTCGTCGCGACTAATGTCACTCGCTACTGTCCGCAGTCCTTTATCGCCATTGAAACGAAAGAACGGAAGAATAGTAAAGAACAGGCTCCGCTCTAGGACGGCCACCTTGGCCATGGGGAAAGCAGGGTGATCAATCCATGCCTGACGAATGCGCAATGCCTCCTTCTCGGCCTTCTCGTCGATACCATGAGCTTCTGCCACATAGTTAAGAGCCAGGTCATGGCGCTCTTCGTCCAGGATGTTGCTTTCAATGGAAGCAATCAAACCAGGAGTATTTGGCAGATCCCCTTTGAGTCCCTCTAGGAGCATGTCCTTTACAGGTAGTTCAAGGTGACGAATGGCGAGAGCACGGAAAATGGTTTCTTCTGCGCCATCGACAAATTGTCCACTGGTAACAGGGACTGCCTGCCAAGGACGCTTTTTGGCAACAGCGGAAAAGTAATCAAGCTTTGTGGACATTTTTTACAAGCAATGGAAAACAGTACAGACAAGAAGAGACAGCAAAGCTGTCCCTCCTTTTTCAAGGTTTATTCAGCACAACTACTGCAAAAGCCAACATCTAAAGGGCGAACTTCAGTGTCGTCCTCTAAGTTGAAAAAGTCATTCAGACTCTCTCCCAATTCTACACCAACGCTATCCTTCGCTTGTGTGCCACTTTGTACTTGCAATGCATAGTAAATAGAGGTTTGAGGACTGTCTAGCCATTCCTTGATAAATGCTTCGTCGCAAACTACCATGTCTGACCACCAATTCATGGAATAACCATGAAAAAGACCAGTACGATCAAGCAATTTACAAATGCCATCAGCCACTAATCGGAAGGACTCCCAGCCCACCTCCTCAGCAGTTTCTACTTCTCCGTAATAGAAGCGCTCTACTCCCATGGTTTCACTGTCGCGATCAACAACGCGATCAATGGGGGGAGCGATTTCAGGGGCGGTAGTAAAACCACGAGAGTCTAGATAACGATAAGAGCATGACGCTGTAGGAGCAATGGCGAATGCCCGCTCCATGCCATGCTCGCGGGCTATATCAGCGGCAGCCCAAATGCCATTTTGAAGCGCATAAATCGCTTGCGCTGTGCGAGTGTCTTGCCATAGAGCATCCCAAGCCGTGCTATTCACGCCAATATCCAAGTAAGCTTTCAGCGCTGTTCCAAAGTCGGCATAGGAAATGTCATGGATGGAAAGAAAGTTGGCAAGACCAAGTATTCCTAGTCCCACTTGCTTGTCTTCTTCATGACTAAGATATTCACCAGTGTCACCCACGCCCGTGCGAGCGTGCAGTTCACATACTTCAGTCATTCCCTGGGAAAACGCCGCTTCAAGGTCTTCAATCGCACAGGCGCCTGTGTTTATATGTTCAAGGAGACATGTACCGCGAGAAGGCATTGCAACCTCTAGGCACACCTGGAAGTAAACGCGCTCTCCCTTGGCATTGTACTTTTTCTTGACTAGCCATACATCACCATTGGAGATGGCTTTGATTAGTGCCGCACGAAACTCGGGAGTGGTGCGTTCAAAAAAATGCTCATCTACATTGACTGCTCGCTTTGCCCACTGAAGCTCTTTGCGCTCCATTGAAACAAATTCCATTGCATCGGGATGATCGTAATCAAGATGGAGGACTACAGCCCCGTTCTTAAATTTTCCGCCGCGACGAAGAATTTCATTAAGCGTGGAGTAAATCTTCCCGAAAGAGCATGGACCAGAAGCAGTAAGACCTTTTCCGTTTTCTTCGCCCCTGGGACGCAAATTGGAAAGGTGAACAGCTACACCAGCACCATTGCGCAGACCATGGGAAGTAAATCGCCAAGATGCTTCGATGCCATCTTTGCCTTCCATGGAGTCTTCTACCACAATGACCGCACAGCTAACAGGAAGCCTTCCCGCAGGATCATTCATCCAACTTTCGACCCTGCCAGTGCGTGCAATCTTGTCGCACCTTGCGTTTTCTTTGAGATTCATGAGACAACAAAGCCCGCACCTGGCGGGCTGAACGAACACTTCCTACTGTAGCCCAAGCCTAGCCCTCCTTCATGATTGCTTTACAAAACCATGTAAATGTCAAAAGCTTCGTGCAGCACCGAGCGGACGCCGCCATCGTGATCTGGGTAACCCTCACCATCAAACTTTTTGTCTAGCCATTTGTAAATAGCAGCAAAAATTGCGTCAGTGCGAATGCAACTGTTTTCGCCATTGTTTTCTACTTGTTCAAGCACAACATCGTAAATATTCCGACTTTCTTTTTCCTCCATGGCAATTAAATAACCAAGCGCAGCGGCCCCCGCTTTGCTCGTTGCATGTTCGCACATCTCCATGCGCTCCTTTAGCTCATTAAAACGCTCCTGAGAGCCAAGTACATACTTTGTAACTACTTTGCTGAATTCGTTGAAAGAAGGTTCCATGGGAAAAGAATGATTGAGGAAGATTATCGTTGAGTGGAGTTTATACGTAATAAAACTCTCTGCTCATTTCCATATACTTATCGACTAGCGCATCTTGTCCGAGATGACGCAATACCGCTAACAGCACTTCGTCTGCGGCAAAGAGCTGCCCCGTCCTGCCCAGCTCTTCATGGGCTCTACCAAGAAACACCAGCCCCTCGTCGGGAGTAAGTGAATGGGGAATTGCGAAGGCTATTCTCATGACTCAATAAAGGTGGTCACCAATCAGGATAGGAGCCAGCAAGGGCAGAGTCAAGGGCAGAGTCAATGGTAAAAGAAGCTAGGTCTGCCTGGTAGCCATTGAACTTAGTTCCAGAAGCTTTCCAGAGGCATGTGTGCTCTGGCTGGAGCCTTCCCTTTAGCTCTGCTATTGCCTGGTTGAAATAACGCCTTGCTGCTACGCGCACATGCCAGTACTGCGTGACCGTAACAAGCGCTTCTTGAGAATCGTAATAACCCATCGTTAAAAACCACTGCTTCTCACAATACTCTGTACTCCCTTCCGCTGTCTTTCTTTTGCAGGAGAGGACAATGGCATGGGAATAAATTCTTGGGAAGGATGCAGCCATGACATCCAGACGATTTGCTCTCCGCATTTGCGCTTGAACTGAGACTTTGCTTTCAAAGAGTCGCAAGGCAAATCTTCCCTCACGATGCGCTGTAAACCAGGCGTCACCTTCATCCAGCCATTACTCCCTACGAAAGGCTTCAAACGGTCTGCAATCAGCTCGTAGTCCTCCTTGGTGGCTTCCCATGCCTTCACCACCACAAGCCTGTGTCCATTGTGCCTTGCAAACGCTGCAAGCACGCCAGGAAGCCCTGCAGTGGTAAAACCTGCCTTGACCATTGTCCCATCATTGAACCATTGGAGCATGTAGCCCCATCCCTGCTTAGAAAGTCCCATGCCTACTGGCGTCTCAGCGTTTAGCCTATCATAGACCTTCACTTCCCTTGCGCTGCAACCATTTACAAGGAATTTCCACGGCCAACTCACACCCCGCGTTACACTACTTATACCAGCACTGTGCAATGTCACGAGCTGACCTCTAGGAACGAAAAGGCTTACGAGCAAGCTCTTAAAGCTTTTCTCTGAGCCGCTACGAGCGAGAGCCCCCAAGGCGATCCTTCCCAAGCGGCTCTCTTCCTTCTTCTTTTAATTCTTAGCGAGAGCGTATGAAGCCGCTCATGGTGTAACTATCGTTGGGCATTAGAAGAAAATTAAGCAAAAAAGAAGAAAGGACGCAATAATTGACGCTCTTGGGGAGCTACCTTCTCGTGCGTCCTAAGACGATGGCAAAGAAAGTGCGAGGATCACACCGTAGTGACCTCACTACAGTTCGTAACTGTGCAATCGTTCGGTCAGCCGCCATTGATTTTACGAGCATGTTCGTAAACTTACGGACACCGTAGTAAATTGTTTGTAAATAGTCGTATTACTGATAAATGACGGTTATTTGGAATGCAAGTAAATTATATTTAGTTTGAAAACTCGATGTAAAAATAGCGTCGCTTTTAACGGGGGTATGCCCCCAATGCTTCTGCACGCATAGGCGGGTTACTGCTCCCTACGTTAAGAATTGTAACAGTTTCGGGATTCTGGCATCCTGGCGACTAGACTGTAATTGTGGGAGAGATTCTCACAGTTCTTTATAATTAGAACCATGCAGAGCATCAGTGAGGCCTACAAAGTGCGGCTTGAAAGGCTACAGCAACAAAGCATAGAATCGGAGGCTAAAACTAAAGCCTCGCTGCAGAGACTAAGATCACTGGTTGAAGAACTGAAAAGCCTAGACCTAGGAAGCTAACAGTTGACTACACTTAAGGGCCCTAATTAGGGCCCTTAAGTGTAGTCAACTGTTAGCTTCCTAGGTCTAGGCTTTTCAGTTCTTCAACCAGTGATCTTAGTCTCTGCAGCGAGGCTTTAGTTTTAGCCTCCGATTCTATGCTTTGTTGCTGTAGCCTTTCAAGCCGCACTTTGTAGGCCTCACTGATGCTCTGCATGGTTCTAATTATAAAGAACTGTGAGAATCTCTCCCACAATTACAGTCTAGTCGCCAGGATGCCAGAATCCCGAAACTGTTACAATTCTTAACGTAGGGAGCAGTAACCCGCCTATGCGTGCAGAAGCATTGGGGGCATACCCCCGTTAAAAGCGACGCTATTTTTACATCGAGTTTTCAAACTAAATATAATTTACTTGCATTCCAAATAACCGTCATTTATCAGTAATACGACTATTTACAAACAATTTACTACGGTGTCCGTAAGTTTACGAACATGCTCGTAAAATCAATGGCGGCTGACCGAACGATTGCACAGTTACGAACTGTAGTGAGGTCACTACGGTGTGATCCTCGCACTTTCTTTGCCATCGTCTTAGGACGCACGAGAAGGTAGCTCCCCAAGAGCGTCAATTATTGCGTCCTTTCTTCTTTTTTGCTTAATTTTCTTCTAATGCCCAACGATAGTTACACCATGAGCGGCTTCATACGCTCTCGCTAAGAATTAAAAGAAGAAGGAAGAGAGCCGCTTGGGAAGGATCGCCTTGGGGGCTCTCGCTCGTAGCGGCTCAGAGAAAAGCTTTAAGAGCTTGCTCGTAAGCCTTTTCGTTCCTAGAGGTCAGCTCGTGACATTGCACAGTGCTGGTATAAGTAGTGTAACGCGGGGTGTGAGTTGGCCGTGGAAATTCCTTGTAAATGGTTGCAGCGCAAGGGAAGTGAAGGTCTATGATAGGCTAAACGCTGAGACGCCAGTAGGCATGGGACTTTCTAAGCAGGGATGGGGCTACATGCTCCAATGGTTCAATGATGGGACAATGGTCAAGGCAGGTTTTACCACTGCAGGGCTTCCTGGCGTGCTTGCAGCGTTTGCAAGGCACAATGGACACAGGCTTGTGGTGGTGAAGGCATGGGAAGCCACCAAGGAGGACTACGAGCTGATTGCAGACCGTTTGAAGCCTTTCGTAGGGAGTAATGGCTGGATGAAGGTGACGCCTGGTTTACAGCGCATCGTGAGGGAAGATTTGCCTTGCGACTCTTTGAAAGCAAAGTCTCAGTTCAAGCGCAAATGCGGAGAGCAAATCGTCTGGATGTCATGGCTGCATCCTTCCCAAGAATTTATTCCCATGCCATTGTCCTCTCCTGCAAAAGAAAGACAGCGGAAGGGAGTACAGAGTATTGTGAGAAGCAGTGGTTTTTAACGATGGGTTATTACGATTCTCAAGAAGCGCTTGTTACGGTCACGCAGTACTGGCATGTGCGCGTAGCAGCAAGGCGTTATTTCAACCAGGCAATAGCAGAGCTAAAGGGAAGGCTCCAGCCAGAGCACACATGCCTCTGGAAAGCTTCTGGAACTAAGTTCAATGGCTACCAGGCAGACCTAGCTTCTTTTACCATTGACTCTGCCCTTGACTCTGCCCTTGCTGGCTCCTATCCTGATTGGTGACCACCTTTATTGAGTCATGAGAATAGCCTTCGCAATTCCCCATTCACTTACTCCCGACGAGGGGCTGGTGTTTCTTGGTAGAGCCCATGAAGAGCTGGGCAGGACGGGGCAGCTCTTTGCCGCAGACGAAGTGCTGTTAGCGGTATTGCGTCATCTCGGACAAGATGCGCTAGTCGATAAGTATATGGAAATGAGCAGAGAGTTTTATTACGTATAAACTCCACTCAACGATAATCTTCCTCAATCATTCTTTTCCCATGGAACCTTCTTTCAACGAATTCAGCAAAGTAGTTACAAAGTATGTACTTGGCTCTCAGGAGCGTTTTAATGAGCTAAAGGAGCGCATGGAGATGTGCGAACATGCAACGAGCAAAGCGGGGGCCGCTGCGCTTGGTTATTTAATTGCCATGGAGGAAAAAGAAAGTCGGAATATTTACGATGTTGTGCTTGAACAAGTAGAAAACAATGGCGAAAACAGTTGCATTCGCACTGACGCAATTTTTGCTGCTATTTACAAATGGCTAGACAAAAAGTTTGATGGTGAGGGTTACCCAGATCACGATGGCGGCGTCCGCTCGGTGCTGCACGAAGCTTTTGACATTTACATGGTTTTGTAAAGCAATCATGAAGGAGGGCTAGGCTTGGGCTACAGTAGGAAGTGTTCGTTCAGCCCGCCAGGTGCGGGCTTTGTTGTCTCATGAATCTCAAAGAAAACGCAAGGTGCGACAAGATTGCACGCACTGGCAGGGTCGAAAGTTGGATGAATGATCCTGCGGGAAGGCTTCCTGTTAGCTGTGCGGTCATTGTGGTAGAAGACTCCATGGAAGGCAAAGATGGCATCGAAGCATCTTGGCGATTTACTTCCCATGGTCTGCGCAATGGTGCTGGTGTAGCTGTTCACCTTTCCAATTTGCGTCCCAGGGGCGAAGAAAACGGAAAAGGTCTTACTGCTTCTGGTCCATGCTCTTTCGGGAAGATTTACTCCACGCTTAATGAAATTCTTCGTCGCGGCGGAAAATTTAAGAACGGGGCTGTAGTCCTCCATCTTGATTACGATCATCCCGATGCAATGGAATTTGTTTCAATGGAGCGCAAAGAGCTTCAGTGGGCAAAGCGAGCAGTCAATGTAGATGAGCATTTTTTTGAACGCACCACTCCCGAGTTTCGTGCGGCACTAATCAAAGCCATCTCCAATGGTGATGTATGGCTAGTCAAGAAAAAGTACAATGCCAAGGGAGAGCGCGTTTACTTCCAGGTGTGCCTAGAGGTTGCAATGCCTTCTCGCGGTACATGTCTCCTTGAACATATAAACACAGGCGCCTGTGCGATTGAAGACCTTGAAGCGGCGTTTTCCCAGGGAATGACTGAAGTATGTGAACTGCACGCTCGCACGGGCGTGGGTGACACTGGTGAATATCTTAGTCATGAAGAAGACAAGCAAGTGGGACTAGGAATACTTGGTCTTGCCAACTTTCTTTCCATCCATGACATTTCCTATGCCGACTTTGGAACAGCGCTGAAAGCTTACTTGGATATTGGCGTGAATAGCACGGCTTGGGATGCTCTATGGCAAGACACTCGCACAGCGCAAGCGATTTATGCGCTTCAAAATGGCATTTGGGCTGCCGCTGATATAGCCCGCGAGCATGGCATGGAGCGGGCATTCGCCATTGCTCCTACAGCGTCATGCTCTTATCGTTATCTAGACTCTCGTGGTTTTACTACCGCCCCTGAAATCGCTCCCCCCATTGATCGCGTTGTTGATCGCGACAGTGAAACCATGGGAGTAGAGCGCTTCTATTACGGAGAAGTAGAAACTGCTGAGGAGGTGGGCTGGGAGTCCTTCCGATTAGTGGCTGATGGCATTTGTAAATTGCTTGATCGTACTGGTCTTTTTCATGGTTATTCCATGAATTGGTGGTCAGACATGGTAGTTTGCGACGAAGCATTTATCAAGGAATGGCTAGACAGTCCTCAAACCTCTATTTACTATGCATTGCAAGTACAAAGTGGCACACAAGCGAAGGATAGCGTTGGTGTAGAATTGGGAGAGAGTCTGAATGACTTTTTCAACTTAGAGGACGACACTGAAGTTCGCCCTTTAGATGTTGGCTTTTGCAGTAGTTGTGCTGAATAAACCTTGAAAAAGGAGGGACAGCTTTGCTGTCTCTTCTTGTCTGTACTGTTTTCCATTGCTTGTAAAAAATGTCCACAAAGCTTGATTACTTTTCCGCTGTTGCCAAAAAGCGTCCTTGGCAGGCAGTCCCTGTTACCAGTGGACAATTTGTCGATGGCGCAGAAGAAACCATTTTCCGTGCTCTCGCCATTCGTCACCTTGAACTACCTGTAAAGGACATGCTCCTAGAGGGACTCAAAGGGGATCTGCCAAATACTCCTGGTTTGATTGCTTCCATTGAAAGCAACATCCTGGACGAAGAGCGCCATGACCTGGCTCTTAACTATGTGGCAGAAGCTCATGGTATCGACGAGAAGGCCGAGAAGGAGGCATTGCGCATTCGTCAGGCATGGATTGATCACCCTGCTTTCCCCATGGCCAAGGTGGCCGTCCTAGAGCGGAGCCTGTTCTTTACTATTCTTCCGTTCTTTCGTTTCAATGGCGATAAAGGACTGCGGACAGTAGCGAGTGACATTAGTCGCGACGAGATCTGCCACGCATATTGCCATACGCAAATCTGCGAGGAAGTGGGAGAGAAGTATGGCGAAAGCTTGAACAAGCTTCGTAAGATGACGGCGCTGTGGATTTATGACAAACTTGGGAAGTCGTCCAATAAGTACCTAGACAAGGACTTTTGGCTGCGTCAAAGCGATAGCTTGTTCTTCAGCGGCAAGGCTCCTGAGCTGAACGGCACCACTGCTAGCGTCATGCCAAGTTTCTTTGAATGTAATTCGCTAAATCTTCCAGCATACGGCAGGTAGTTGTTGCAATTACTTTCGGGCGGACAAGTGTGCTAAGATTATTCTTTGAGCACTTGTCCCGTGAAGAAAGCTTGTGTGATGTGCAACATTTCTAAGCCTTTCAAGGATTTTTACAAGGAAAAACGTGTCGCAGATGGGCTGACTGCTCGTTGCAAGGAATGCACAAGACAAGCAGCAAGCAGCAGTTACCAGTCACGACGAGAAGAAGTGCTCCAGTCTCACAAGGATCAGTATTGCGCAAAAAAGAATAGAGCGAAAGCCTTAATGCGTAATTACGGAATGACGATTGAGGAGTGGAACGCCATGTTTGCAGAGCAAAATTACCGTTGCGCTATCTGTGGATCTAAAGATCCATTTAGTGATAATAGGAATTTTTCTGTAGACCATTGCCATACCATGGGGCATGTTCGTGGAATTCTTTGCTCTCAGTGCAACCATCTCTTGGGACACGCAAGGGACGATGCAAATGTGTTGCTTGAGGCTTTTACTTATCTAATAGCACGATGCGCTGGAGAGTCTATCAGCCAGCGAAAGCAGCGACATGGCTACAAGGAAAATGAAACCGCCAAGAAGCGGGAGGAAAACGGCGCGGCATAGTGCTATATTGACAGCAATACCTCCTAAGCCTCTTAACAATGCTCAAACAAGGAGGTCACTGGTTCTGAAGTGTTGGCACACGCCATGCTCATAGCATGGAATACTGGGTCCGATTCCCAGCAGCGCCCTTCCCCATAGCTCCCTTATGAGCGCCTTCGTCACGGCAGACACACACTGGGGACACGCCAAAAGCTTGTCCTTCATACAGCCTGACGGCTCGCCATTGCGTCCATTTTCTTCTTGCGAAGAAATGGACGAAACAATGGTGGAACGATGGAATGCAACAGTGGGAAAGAAAGATACTATTTACCATTTGGGCGATGTAATTATTCCACGGTCAAGCTTGAGCATTTTGGGAAGGCTCAATGGCAGGAAAATTCTCATCAAAGGCAATCATGATCAGCATGTAAAGCTTTCAGAATGGGCTAAATATTTTGAAGACGTAAGGGGAGCTTTCTTTCACCCTGGCGATTCCACCATGAGAGGCGGCTTAATCTTCACGCATGTGCCGGTGCATCCATCATGCCTTTCTGGACACTACTGGGGCAACGTACATGGTCATTTGCATTGCCACCAAATCATTGACGATGGTAAAGTAGACAGAAGGTATTACAACGCTTGCGTCGAAAGGCATAACTTTTCCCCTGTAGCATTAGAAGACATAAAAGCCTTCTTTAAGGGCCATGACGGAACGCAGGACGTTCAACACTCCCCTTAGAGAGCCGTGGAACCCCATTGTCTATCAATGCTTACGAGCAGTGGACTGTCACAATGAACAGTATTTTCTCACTGGCAACGTTTGGCACCTAGAGCAATCTGAGCTACTAAGGCATTATGTTAGAAGCTTAAAAGACTGGATTCGTGAAGAAGAGGAAAAGATGGTTCCGTCTCTGGGCCATGGCATTAGGCCCCAAGGAGGGAATGAATGAAAAAGAAGCAGACATTATTGCTTGCGTGCGAACTCTTGTTTTTATTTCATACTTAACAACAAATTTCTTTATTGTGGCAGGCGTCTTGCGCCACTGGCACGATTGAAAGGGTGTGAAGCAGGGTTACGTCGCAATAGACGATTAACTGGTGCGGCCAGTACCCTGCTTATTTCCGAAGAGAGTCTTCAATTCTCAACGAAATCCCGAAAAACCAGCATTGACGAGGATGCTGGTGACCAGTGGCCACTGGGCTTCTGCAGAAGCTCCAGAAGCTTAGCACCATTCACTTCCGCCGTGCGGTCAGTTCCAAATATTCCTCTTTCCATTGCTCAAAGGCAGCCTTTGCGAGGCGAGCTTCTTCGCTGTTCTGTCCATATGTCCTGCTGCTCTCTTCGACAGCGCTAGAGGCTTCCAGGGCTTGCTCCCAAGCTTCTTCTCTGGCACGAGACAAGTTCATGGCATAGAAGAGAAGTGTTCATAGTCTATTGCTCTGCTTTCATCTCTCGCTCTCTTTTCAACGTTTGCTGAAACTTCTTTAATCGAGGAAGAAGCGATGGCTGGTAAAAATGATCAGCAGCCAGAAGTTGTAATGCCGTTTGCTTATTGCCTTCCAACAAGGCAATTAAATATGCAGCATCTTTAGACGATAGTTCAAACGGAGACATTTTTCACAGAATGTAGAATTTGTCAATTGTTGAAAATTCTAGTGGCATTAACGCACTAAGCTTTCTAGCCAATGCAAATCATCTTCTTTCGACGCTTCTAACATTGCAGCCGCAAGCGCAAAGCAGAAGTCATCCACGCCCACTTCCTTACCACCAGTTACTGACCATTGTCCACTTTGTCTATAGAGAACATTAAGGTTCTTTAGCTGACGGATGGCGCGTTCATGCGGGTAAATGTCAACAAGGCCAGCATTGAACAGTTCTTTCATCTTGCTAAATGCTTTCATTTTTGTACTTACCGACCAAGTAAGTTCTCTTATGGGAAAATCATTGGACAAGCTTTGGATGGTGGCTGAACTGTTGAACTGGTCAAGAACAATGCTGTCAAATTGGTAAATTTTATGGTGCTCTCGTATCCAGTCCTCTACTGCCTGAATACTGACTTCTTTTTTGCCATTGATCTCAAAGTCTGCCATAAACACATGGAATTTGTCTACGACTAGGGTTTCCTTATCAAAATGCACAATGCAAGCCACGTATTCGTCACGTCCCACGCCACCACGAGCAGGGTCTAGAGCCAGTACGTACTTGCCCATAATTTGCCTATCAGGAAGAAGTATGCCTCTTTCCCTGTTGATAGCAGCTTCAACTATTTCAGCAGCAAGCAGCGATGATTTATTCCCCCTGAATCTGGCACCATATTCAGTCCAAAATTTGTCTTCATCTCGTTTTTGTTCTGCATCTAGGAAGGGACAGCCCCACGGCAAATTAGGATTGATTTCCCACGTTGGTATGTTTTTAGCCTGCATGAAAGGAAACTCTCCACTTTCAGCTTCCTTAAAGTGCTCGTAGAACAGGCCGTCAGTAAGCCATGGGGAAGATAGCTCCAGGATGCGCCCATTATCTCCAAACTGAGCGATGGAGGGCGACAAGGCGTCGTAAATTGCTTTAGCACCACGGTTGGCATCGCCTTCCAGGGAGAAAGCAAGCTCGTCGAATACGCACATGACTACTGCCTTGCCTCGTGATGCACGCGCAGAAGCAGGGATGGCTTGGAATACACAGCCATTGCTTATTTCAATTTCAGTAGCAGTTTCCCTAGTGATTTCCGTGCCAAGGGGACTGTCTAGTACCAATTGACGAATGTTATTAAGGGCAATCTTTGCTTGCTGCTGGTCGTTAGCAATGGTAACAATGTACCACTTTTCATTCTTTCGTACTTTGCGTTTGTAACTACTTTCTAGAACAAAGCAGGCATATACGGCTGCAATAGAAGCCATGAGAGTTTTGCCAGAGCGCCGACCAAGAGCCCAACAAGCATGGCTTTTCCCGCCACCGAAATATTCATCAAGGATTTCCTCTTGCTTTGGCCACAGCGGAGTATTTAATACGTGCTTGGCAAAATCACTACATTTCAGTTTCGTCATCGTAGTTGTTCAATAATTCTTCCGGTCCAGCCCTTGTGAGATTTTCTCTTGCCATGAATAACATTGACTAAGTTTCCTTGACTTAAATCATGCTGCCTAGTAAAATGCGTAAGATTATCAGTGACGTAAATATCGCCATTGGAATTAGTTAATTCGTAAAGATATTTTAGTCGCGCCTCCGCTATTTTATTTCTCGATTCCTGCGTATGTGTTTTTCCTAAAAAATGCTGGTTTCCCATGTTTGCCAGTGACAGTTTGGCCCTTGCTTCTTGTGTATGTGACTTTCCCAGGAAATGTTGATGCCCCATGCTGGCTCGTGACAATTTATCCCTGGTTTCTTGTGATACCACCTTGCCTGTCTGCGCTCGTGACATTTTATTTTTTGCTTCTTGCGAATGCCTTAGCCCAGATACTCCTTCCCCTCCATCGGTAAAATTGCACAAAATCCCCGTACCCAAATCTTTTCGTCCGTACAAGGCAATGCAATAT
>ERZ807355.15-NODE-15-length-15171-cov-6.056430_pt1 | contig 15171 bp, 24 predicted proteins | sample MGYA00520898_ERZ807355 | MGnify/ENA primary metagenome ERZ807355 (study PRJEB31431, sample SAMN03801317) | freshwater metagenome | biome: Freshwater; feature: Lake; material: Water | place: Canada:St Catharines | collected 2012-08-12 | depth 1 m m ... | reverse complement strand
GCCACCTCCCCCACCGCCACCTATTGCGGCCTGAGCAGGTACTTTGAAAGTTTGTAGTTGTGTAGTCGCCGCTTTAGTAAAAGCTCCGGGTACAGCTAGCTTTAGTTGGCGCTGTCTTTCAGCTTGGAAAAACGATTCGGCAGCGGGATTGATAGCGCGGATACCGCCAAGAACACCAAATTTTTTAGTTGTAGCTTGCTGTGCGGCAGCCTCAGCTCGAATGTTTGCTTGCATCATCTTCCCGCCGCTGATTAAGTCAGCAAGACGGCTAATTGCACGCGATAAAGCGTTTATAAAGTCCTCAACGCGGCCTTTAAGCCAATCAAATACAGGTCCCAGTGTTTGGCCGATACTGCTTATTGCTTGGGTTGTAGCGGCGGCAAGTTTTTCCACGCTGTTGCGTAGATTGTCCATTGCTGAGCGTTGTTTATTCGCAGCTGCTTCACCTTTATTTCCCATGTCAACAAGAGTGTCTACAAAGTCTTGGACAGAAATTTTGCCGTCTTTGGCCATCTTCAAGATGGCATCACGACTTACTTTGTATTTACTGGCCAGTGCTCCTTGTATATCAATACCCTGACTTGTGAGCTGGTTCAGGTTTGCCTGACTTACTTTTCCTGACTCTAATACAGATGTGATTGCGCCTCCTACTCGCTCGAATGATCCACCGTATTTATCTGTAAGTGCAGTAATCAGTTGAATAGCTTTGCCTTGGTCTTCGATGGCTAGTCCCAGGCCGCGTACGTTTTGGATTACGCCGGTGAACTTTTCGATGTCTGTGTTAGCTACTTTGAACGCGTCGGACAGCATTTTTGTTTGCTGCGCGGAGAACCCGATGTCTGCAGCAAGCTCTTTTACTTTTTGGCCTCTAGAGGCAATGTCACCAAGCAGCGTGCCAACGAGGGATAGTGCGAAGCCGGCTTGGCCGCCTAGTAAACCGCCGGCAGCACCACCGATGAAGCCGCCTGCAGCGGCACCGGCTCCTTGACCGAATAGCAGCGGGAACGCGCCACCGATAAGGGCGCTGCTAGCTGTTGCACCGAGACGTCCTGCGCCGCCCCTCAGGGCTGCACCACCTCCGCCGGCTGCAGCAGATAGTGCCGCTGGGGAGCCTGGCATGGTTGCGGTGCCTCGAATAGGCGAAGCAGGACCACGGGCAAAAGGTACAGGGGCTACTTGGGGGCCGATGGCTGTTTTATAGGCGTCCGAGGTTTCAACAATCTTGCGCCTGTTCGCAACTTCTTGTGCGATAAGGAAGTTTTTGCGTGCGCGGGCTCTATTTTCCAGCTCCATCGCGGTGACAAGCGCTTTTACAGCGCGTGCTTCTTGTGCGGTGCCTTCGGCTGCGCGGCGTAAAGCACTTTCGGCTTTGCCTACAGCGATGGCATAATTTTGCATACTTGCGACGCGAAATACGCCTTCAAGTTGTTTAGCTCGGCCGTTAATTACAGTTATTTCACGATTGAGTCGGTTCAGACTGCGTGTAAATTCGTTAATTCTCTGGCCACCTTTTATGGCTACTTCAATGTCTACGCTGTAATTGGCCACGGCGGGGCGTAGAAGAGTCTGTCAGTATTTTACTTGGAACGCTGCGTACCAGCCTGACTCTTGCGCCGGGCTCGCTCCGTCGCTTTTTCTTCTTGTTCGGCCTTTAGCTGGAAAAAAGCTGCCCAAGAGATCAGCTCTTCCTGGGTGAGGTTGGTCGAGAGCTGGGCGACGGTCATGCCTAGCTCGCTCGCAAGGAAGAAGATGAAGTACCAGTCGGAATTAGCTTTTTAGGGCGGCTTTCGCTTCCTCCACCTTGGTTTCAGCGCCGGAGGTCAGCATTGCCAGTTGAATGTCTTGGAGGATGCTGGCTTCGACTTCGCGGCGGAGGGCGGCGCGGTCGCCGTCTTGGAACAGGCGCTTGCCGTCCTTGTCGAGGGCTTTCTCGATCATCAGACTCAGCGCGAAGTCACCAGCATCATCGGTGCCGGACTTTTTCTGGATGGATTCGCGCTCGGCGATGGTCAGGGGGTGCCAGTAGATCTCCAGCAGGGTCTCGTCGCCGGATTTGACTTCGTGCTTGTAAAGCTGGCTGACTCCGAATTTGTTGCGGAGCAGTTCGACGGCTCGCATGGAGCGGGTGCAAGTTGTTCAATAATACACTAGGCGTTTGCTGTGAATTCGCAAGAGATGATGCCCACAAAGTGCGAGCGGTCCTCAATGTCCAGCGGCGTGGGACCGACGATGTCGCGGACTTTGGGCTTGCAGGTGAAGGTGTCTGTGTAGCCGGAGGCATTGACGGAGGTGAGGCCGTCGATCACCGCTTCGCACAGGGAGGAGAGGGTGGACGTTCCAGCGTTCTTGGGGACGTAGATGTTGCACTGGACGACGCCGCTGTAGAAATCGGAAGCGGCACCCATGTTTTGCATGGTGGCCTGGGTGAAGTTCACCGTCATGGCCACGTATTTGGTGGTTTTGCTAGGTGTGGTGTATGGAACGTTGTCATACACCATGGTCACCGTGGGATCGACGGTGGCGACGGCGTCGGTGACGGCTTTTTCAAATGCGGCGCGGGTGTTTACGAGTGCCATGGCTTAAATCCTCTCGTAGGAAACATAATCGCGTCCGCCAAGGAAGCCCAAACCGCCAGTCCCTCTGGTCGTTCCAACAAGAACTTGCGGGGCGCGTTTTTCATTAAAAGTGGAGTCCAGAAGCGGGCGGAGTTGGCTTTGGACAAATGTGGCAACTTTTGGGTTTTCGAGGGCGTAGGCGGCGTATTTTGTGCTGTTGCCGATGAATACTTTGTCCGTGTAGCGGAATGAGGGAACGGCAAAACGGGGTTCAATTTTGTAGGCGGTTGTGTCGCCTTTGTCGCGGCGTTTTTTAAGTCCTGCCCAAGGTTCGAAATCTTCGACGCGGTCTGTTGGCTTGGTGCGTTGGGTCGAGGCTTTCCAGCTGGAGGCGAAAAAGCCGGTGTAGACAGGGCTGTGGTCCTTGCTGGCGAGACCTTCAAGCGCCAGTTGGATAAAGGTGTTGTAATCAGCGCTTAGTTTTTTGTTGAGGTCGGGAATAATATCCCGTAGGCGGCGTGCCATTAGAAGCGCACCAGCAGGATGAAGAGGTAGGTTTGCCCGCCGCGGTAGGTGCGGATGTCGGTGATTTGGGCGGTGCGGCTGGAGCCGGCGTAGGTGAAGCTGACTTCGTCGCCGAGGGTTGGCTGGTTGTTGCCGATCAGGTCGGGAGTGATGTAGAGCTTGGCTTGGCGTTGTTCGCGACCTTCCTCTTCCTCGGAGACCACAAATTCGATCGGAACTTTGATGTTGGAGTAGGTGGTGTTGGTTGTGGTTAGTGCGCCAGTGCTGGTGTTGTAGGTGGGGGTGGCTTTGCGGGTGTAGGTGATGGTGGTGTCGAGGGACGTGCCAAGCTCGGCGACGACGTCTTTGGCGACGGACTTGAACAGGGAGTCGAGTGCGCCAGCCATGTCAGCCTCGGAATAAGCGAACGGCGTAGTTGGCGGCGCCGCCCATGCAGTAGGGACCTAGGTAGGTCTGGAGCCAGGGGTAGACATCGAAGATGTTGTTGATAACGCCGCTGGTTTGAGAGGTTTTGTTGTATTTGACTTGGAGGTCGCCCAGTTTGACTTCGTCGTAGATGCCGGTTGTGCCGCTGGTGCCGGTGATGGCGGTGGTGTCGTTGGCGAAGGCGCGTGCCAGCTCGTAGGTGGCTGTTTTGATGCCGTCGGGGATCAGGGTGCAGGCGAGGTCAACGCCATCGACGGTGTAGTTATCGCGGGGCCACTTCAGGGCTTGGGTGTCGGTGCAGCGGTCGCCGTAGAAGCTAAGGGCGTCGATCCAACGTGTGGCGGAGATCAGGGCGCGGTTTTTCTGGTCGGTGGTTTTGTCGATCCAGGTACCAGAGTCAGGCGTGGTTTCGAAATAGGTGTCAGCAGCCGCCAGCGTCACGTAGCTGTTGGCCGAAGCTCCACCCACTGTGGCGTCAATGGCGGCGGGCACGGCTCAATACAGTCTTTTCTTGAGTTTAGCTCCAGAAGTAGATCTTCTTGTTTTAGGGGGTGGACTCAAGATGACGGCGTGGTAAACCTTGCCGCCGGTCATTTCAATGTCAGCTTGGATTTCGGCGTGTTGGCCGTAGGGAACGTCAATAAAGCTGCGGAGGTTATCCTGTAGTACGAAAAGCCGGACTGTACTCATGCCTGCTCGCAAACTTGTGGACGCTGATGCCAGCGTAGAAACAAAGGTGGCTTCTGTTCCATCGGCGGCCCCCGGAAAGACCGTGCGGTCGCTGGAAGTGGTGGCTAACGCTATTCGGGAACGGTTCTCCAGTGGGGAATCTGCTGAGACGATCCTGCAGGATCTGCAGGTCAGTGAGCACGTATTTAGAGAACTGCTCACCCAGTCGTATCAGCTGGTGGGGCGGGCTCCAGTGATTTTTGAGTATCAGGAGAAAATGCGGATTGGGGAAATTGAAGGCTGAGTAGTTTTTGGTAAAAGAAAAGGCCCCCGGTTTGGGGGCCTTTGTTTTGGCGCGTACTGAGGATCAGTATGCGCTGGTGTCGAACGGGGTGTTGACCAGCAGGCGGCAGACAGGAACCATTTTGGTGGTAGCGAAGACCAAGCTCCAGCTGGCGTTGTCTTGCAGGTTGCCGGTGGTGCTGGCGTTGGTCGGGTTGTCGCCGGCCACGTTCCACTTGGTACCAGTGATGTGGTAACCGTAGTGGTAGTCAACGGCCAGGATGTCCTGCATGGACAGGATGTTGCGGTCTACACCGAGGCGCAGGTCCTGCTGGATGCCCTCGGAAACCACACCCGACTTGAAGAGGTACACGGGGTACTTCTTGGCGTGGGTGGAGGTGCCGCCGGTCAGGGCAGTCAGTTGGTCGTCGATGACGACGCGGAGGCCAGCGAACGTAGCCACTTCAGCAGCGGTAACGCCCACGCCGCCGCCACCCCAGGTGATGGCGCCGCCGGTGGACAGGGCCGAGGTGCTGAAGGTCAGCATCCCGATTTGCTGCAGGTAGTAAGCCACGTTGGAGTGCATGGCGATTGCGTCGAGTTCATCGCCGCGCTCACCCAGCTTTGCCTTGGTGGCAACCACGTTGGCCACGTTCAGGAAGTTGGCCTCGGTCATGGAACCGGGGACACCGGCAAATGACTTGTTCAGTTGGTTGGGACCAAGTACACCATCGGCAGTGATGCCGCCAAACAGACCATTTAGTTGGGCTGCCAGGGTGGCGGTCTTCAGCTTGTTGATGGCTGCAGACAGTTGGTTGCGGACGTGGGCCAGGGGGTCGGCACCGGAGCCCAGCTTGCTGAGGTCGTCGGCCGCATAAGCGAAACCACGGTGCAGAATCGTCATGATCTGCTCGTCGGCAGTGACGTTCTGGGCGGTCAGATAACCCAGGCCACCATTCCAGCTGGAGGTGGACAGGATTTGGGTTTCGGTCGGGGCGATGGGGTCGAAGAAGGGCACGCGCACGCGGGTGCCGCCAGCGCGGGCGTCGAGGGCAGCGTTGCGCTGCACAATGCCGCTCTGGATCCACTTCGATTGCTCGAAGATGCCTTCAGCGGTGTACTGAAGAAATTCAGGACGGGTAACAAGGTTCGAGAGAAAAGTTCCCCCGAAGTTGCTGTTAGAAGCAGACATGGGTTAGCTCCAGTGGAGTCAGGGTTGGGGAGGTGCCCCACAGGGGCTAGAAACCGGCTTCTGTTTTCAACAGCCTGGCTTTGTCGGGGTCGCTGGCGAGCATCATCATTTGCTGAGTGACGTTCCAGGCGTCCTTGGACCAGGGGTTGGATTGGCCGGGGAGGGCGGTGGCGCGGGCACTACCCGTGACACCCATACCGGCGCGGTTCGTAGCCGCAAAGTGGTGCTCGTAACCGCTGCCGGGGTTTTTTAAGTTGGCGATATACTCGCCAATCGGAACTTCCACGCCGCCGACATAAGCCACAGGCTGTCCTTCTTTGGCGCGTAAGTTCTCCTGCACCAAACGATACAGCTGATCGGGTGCAAGCGCACCAGCGGAAGAGAGTTGGGCAATGGCGCCGGCGCGGAGTTGCTCTTTTGAGTAACCCTGGCGGATTTGCTCGACTTCCGCTTCTTTTGCCGCCATTTGTTGCTTAAGGTCAGCAACAGTTTGTTGGGCCTCTTCCCAGAGGGTTTTGAACTCGCCTGATTCGGCCAATTTGGCGGTTTTGGCGGATTCTTGCGCTTGGCGCAATTCTTCCAGCTGGGATTGGAGGGTTTCGCGGTTTTCGCGGTCCTTGCGGCGCTCGGCGATCAACTCTTGGTTTTTCGCACGGAGTGCTTCGAGTTGGACGGCCAGATCGGAGCTTTCAGCCACGGGCTGAGGGGCAACAGGCTCCACAGGAGTAACTGTTGCTTGCTGTTCTTCGGGCACGGTTGTGTATTACTTGGACGGTTCTACTTTAGGACATAGAGATCAGATGGTTATGCGCCTAGTTCGTCGACGGTCTGTGGTGACAGAATTACCCACGCCGCTCCTGTGTAACCTTCAAAACGGGATGTTGTTGTGTTGAAGCGGATCATCCCAGTTGCTGGGGTTTCGGGACGTTGTGCTGTAGTTCCAGTGGGAGCTTGGACAAAGGCGTTTGCGGTGTAAAAACTACTGGCCAGTGAAACTTGGCCGGTATTAACGGTGATTCCAGTTCCAGCGGTGACAGTGGCGTTACTTCCGGCGTCTCCACGAGGGATTGTGAAGTTCAGTGTGGCGGCTGTGGATGTCCCGCTGTTGGTGACGATGACGCCGGTGCCCGGACTGCCGGTATTCACCGCTCCGATTGTGATGGTTCCGGCGGGACCTGTTGCGCCTTGTGGTCCAGTGGCGCCTGTTGCGCCGGTAGCGCCAGTTGCACCTGTTGGTCCAGCTGGTCCAACTTCGCCCTGTTCGCCTTGTGGACCTTGGGCGCCAGTGGTGCCGGTTGGACCGGCGGGACCAACCTCGCCTTGTGGTCCGATAGGTCCTTGTGGTCCAGTTGCGCCAGTGGGTCCGGTGGAGCCCGCAGGTCCTTGGGGTCCGGTTGCGCCAGTTGCACCTGCTGTGCCGGTGGTGCCGACGTCGCCGCGGGGGATGGTGAAGTTGAAGACTGCGGCAGTATCAGTGCCGCTGTTGGTGATGGTGGCGCTGCTGCCTGGTGCGCTAGTCGTTACGGTGCCAACTTCAATGGTTGCGCCGCCTCCGCCGCCGGGTAGTGTCCCGCCGACTGTTAAACCGGTTATTTGCGTACGGGTAGCAAGTTCAGTGCCGTCGCCCCAGCCATCGCTGGTTTTGGGGCCGTAGATCGTAAATGGGTCACTTTGGATATACCAGTCGCCGGTGGTGCCGAGGTTTGCGCGTGGTGGTGTGGATCCAGCGTGAATTGTGTTGAGTGCGTCGACTCGTTGAGTTAAGCGCACCAGTGCGGTGACTTGAGCAAGGGTAAGTTGCTCGGTTTTGGTGGCCATTAGCGGGACAGCAGTTCGATCAGGCGATCAACACGATCGGGATTCATCTCGGCGCGATCTTCCATGTCTTCCTCGCCGGTATTTTCGTTAGCTTCCACCAGTTCGGTGGCGTCCATTTCGGCGGCTTCGGCCTCGTCTTCAATGTTGATGTTGTCGGGGAGAACTTCGCCGCGGCGGAGGATTTCCAGCAGCATGGCATCGCTGATTTTGCCCATCTCGTTGAGTTGGGTCAGTACAGCAACGTCTTGGCCGATCAACCGGTAGTAATCGAAATCGCGGTCGATGGTGATTTCGGGTGGCTCCAGGCCGACGTACTGGGCTGCGAAGGCGAAGGCTTGGTTGAGGGCGCTTTCCAGCTCTTGGCTGATGATCGAGAGGACGCTGTTGCTTTGAGCTTGGTCGATGCGCTTGGCCTCGGCAGACTCGGCAACAAACTTTTGGCCGAAGAGTTTGGTCACGCCCAGCGTTGACATTTGTTGCTCCAGGGATTGGAGTTCGGCCATTTGGGCGTCGAAACTGGTGGCGTCGGCCTGCACGTAGTACGCCTTGTTGCCCGGTTGCATGGCGATGGCGTAGTTGACGCCCATCGTTGCGGAGCCGGTGGTGTCGTCCCAGCCCTCAAGGACGAGGGTGGGCATGGCGGCGATGTGGAGGGCGTGGATCAGGTCGGCTTGGCGTTGGTAGTGGGTGATGTTGAGGTTGGCGATGTCCAGCAGTGGGGGCTGGGAGATCAGGAGGCCGCGGCGGTTGCTGTAGATCGGGACCAGGGGGATTTCGTCGAGGCTGTAGCCGCCGGTGGAGGTGAATTCGACGATTTCTTGGCCCAGTGTGTAGAGGTCGTAGCGGCCGGGGTAGATGACGCGCATTTCCTCGACCTGTTCTTCGCCGAACTCGTTGAGGGGGCGGACGTCGTAGTCGTGGATGCGGACTTGGGTGAGACGGTTGGTACCCGGTTCCTTGCGCCAGCCCCAGATTTGGGGGGCGTCAACGTGGACAAAGTAGGGGCGGCGGCCCATGGCACGCTCTTCCGCCAGATTCATCGCTCCAGCGGCGGCTGGGTAATCAACCAAAATGGCGCTGTGGCCGTAGGTCAGGCTGCTGACTAGGGCGCGGCGGGCGTATTCGTTGATGTTGGAGCCCAGGCCGTCGATGTTTTGGATCAGGTCCAGCCAGTAGGGGTCACCTTCGACATGGATGGGTTTGCGGAGGATTGCGCCAGCGGCGGTTTCGATGAGGCGGCTGGTGTAGGGGCTGAGGACGCTGCGGTCAACGCGGGTTTGGTAGGCGTCGTCGTCTTCGCGGGGTTCTTGTGGGAGATAAGTTTCACTCATGTCCCGCAGGTAGTTGGTGCCGTTGGTGACGGCGGCCATCACACTCCAGTCCGGCATCATGGCGATGACGTCCAGGCTGCGGACAAACGGGGATTCGCTGACTACAGCTCCAGTCGGTGGGATATTGGCGCTGTAGACCACGGCTTGACTCCTACTTTGTACCTATTTTGGCACTAGAGATCTAGGTGTGTCTCGTGCGTGAGTGGAACACGCCCGTGCGGGAGCCGTGGAACGCGCTCATTCACCAGTGTTTGAGGGGCGTTGATAATCACATGCACCAGTACATGGAGACTGGGAATGTTTGGCATTTAGAGAAGGCAGATACGTTGAGAAAATATGTGTTGGAGTTGAAAATATGGATTCATAAAGTTGAGGGGAGATAGTCACCATTTCACCTTATTTGCCCAGTAAGCGGCGCTCATTTTGCCCTTGGAGATATTTTGGGCGTGACGCGCTTTGAACGATGCCCTTCTGGCCTTGTCTGCTGCTGACTCTCCTTTTTGTGCTGGTGAGCCAGATACGCCCTGTTGGCCGAAACGGATGAGTTTTACCGTGTCGCCTTCCTTGGCGAGGACGACGTGGGATTTTTTCGGGTGGTTGGGGGTGCGCTTGGGCTTGTTGTAGCCCTCGAATTTTTCGCCGCGGTATTCAATCATCGTCGTCTTCCTCGTCATCGGGATCTTCAATGGGCACCAGCACTTCGATGCCGAGGGCAAGCATCTTGATGAAGTTGCCCAAGGTGTCGGGAACCGAGGGGGTTTTGAAGACGAAGGTGGCGTGTGTGGTGCCCTCTTCCCCGTCAATCTCGACGTGGATGCAGCCGCCAGTGACGGTTTGGATCGTCATCAGATGGCTGCAGTGATAGCGCCCGAAGTGATGAAGTTGCAGGTCACGACTTCCAGCTCGCCGACGGTGGCGCTGAAATCAGCACTGGTGATGATCCCGGTGAAGCTAATCTTCTTGCCCCCGCTGGTGTCCAGGAATAGTTCGAAGGCGGCGTTGGCGTTGTCTTCGGTGGCGAGGACGTCCTGGAGGAAGGCGGCGGTTTCGTCGGCAGTCGTAGCCGTGTACATCAGCTCGACAGTGCCGGAACCGGAGATAAGGCCGCCGACGAACTCGCGGCTGGTGGAGCCGTGGTCAGTGGTGTCGAGCGTGTCCTTGTTGATGGTCAGAGACCAACTGCGGGTGGAGGCAAGAGTAACGGTGCTGGAGCCGTCGTTTTCGAATTTGACGGAACCTTCTTCGCCACGAAAAAAGGCCATGACTGGAGCAGATGCTTTGCTCCAGTCTACGGCCTAAGTCGAGGGGTGTTTAATTATTAGATAGAGGCGGTGATTGCGCCAGAGCTGATGAAGTTGACGGTGATGACTTCCAGCTCGCCGACGGTTGCGCTGTAGTCGGCGCTGGTGATGATGCCGATAAAGGTGATTTTCTTGGTGCCGGTGGTGTCCAGGAAAAGTTCGAACTGGGCGTCGGTTTGGTCCCGGCTGGTCAGGACGTCGTCGATGAAGTTGAGGGTTTCGCCCGAGCCGGGGGCGGTGTACATGACTTCGGCGCTGCCGCTGCCCGAAAGCAGGCTGCCGATGAATTCACGGCTGGTCGAACCTTGGTCGGTTACGTCCAGGGTGTCCTTGTTGATGGTGAAACTCCAGCTGCGGGTGGACGAGACCGCGGCCACGACGCCGGAGCTGTCCTTAAAGCTGATGGAGCCCTCCTCGCCGCGAAAGAAAGCCACGGGTTGTTATGCAGTAGGGATAGTCCGAGTTTAGTTGATGATTTCTTCGACGAGTTCCAGGGCAGCGGCTACTTCTTTTTTGGCTTTTGCTGGCGTGATGGCGATGGCTGCCTGTTTGGCGAGGAAGCGGGCGCAACGGGGGTCCCAGAGATTTGGGTTGCGCTTGCCCTTGACGGCGAAAATCGCGTCAAGCATTACGGAGGTGATTTCCATGGGGATTAACCGTGGTAGGCGACGGCGATATGGGGGGTGATGCTGGGTGTGCCAGAGTTGATGGAGGCGATGCGGACGCGGATCTTGGCGGCGGGTTTGCCGTCGTAGAAATAGACGTATTCGCCGTTGGAGTTGATGGTTTTGCTGGAGTCAATGGTGAACCAGTTGCCGTTGCCGTTGAAGCTGCACTCCAGTGCGAGGGTGAAGTTGGCTCCGCCGGTAACAGTTGTGGCGAAGGTATAGCTGGGGGACTGGGCGGGGACTTCCATCCAGTCGTTGATGGCGGTAAGGGTGCTGCCGGTGTACTCAACAAGGTTGGTGAAGTAGTCCTTGGCGGTAATTGCTTTGGCAGCCATGGTTATTTCCTCGGTTTTTTGGCGGTTTTGGCGGCAGCTTTGAAGGCGGCAGCGGTTGGGGCGCCCTTAGTGCCAGGCTTACGCATTTTTTCGCCGCTGCCGGCGGCGATGCGCTTGCGTTTGGCCGCAATGTTGGCGTACAAACCGGGTTTTTTAGCCATTACTTTTTCTTAGGTGCTTTTTTCTTGGTGCTCTTGGCCGGCATCGGCTTAGCTTTACCTTTTTTGGGCATCTTCATGTCGCCGTAATGTCCAGGCATAACCAGTCGTCGTACTTACCACACACGATAGGAGGTCTTTCCGAGGTTCTCTGGTTTGGCGAGGTTGAAAGTTTGCAGGCAGAGGTAGCCCAAAGCGTCAAATGCGTGGTCTACGCCGAGATTTTTGTTGGGGAGGCCGGTTCCAGGGGCATACGTCAATGTGCGGAGGGACTTGATTAGCTCTTTGCACTTGGGGTGGATGAAGAGGCGCCGCGTGCCAGAGGCATCGAGGAGGGCGGTGTTGACGCAGGTGATTTTGTCGCGGATTTTCCAGGGATTTCGGGGGCTGGAGACCGTGAAGCCGGATTTGCGGAGGATGTTGTGGTCGGTCGCGCCAACGCCGGATGTTTTGCGGGCGCCGCCGGTAGGGTCGGGGCAGGCGATAATGCGGCGCTCGATGCCATAGCGGGATTGGATTTCTTCGCAGAGGTCCCAGGTGGTGGCGCCGCCGGTCATGATGATTTCGTCGAAGACCCAGAGCACGTCGCCTTTTTTGACCGCGCACACTGCGGACATGGGGTCCACGTTGAAGTCAACGCCCAGCAGCAGGGGCAGAACAGGCAGGTCTTGCACCACGCTGTCGATGTTTTCGTCGCTAAATGAGACGGCGACGAGACCGCTGAGATTCTCGAAGCTAGCCTCGAATTCTTGGCGGAAGGTGCGGGCGTCAAGCTGGGCGCGGGCGGCTTCGATTTCTTCCGGTGGGACGTTGTCGCCGTCGATTGTGGTGAATTGCCAGCGACTCCAGTCGGAGTCGCCGGAGTCGGCGTATTGCCAAAGTTCGTAGAACCAGCTGGCGGTGCCGTCGGGGGTGGAGATAAACAACGCCCAGCCTTGTTTGTCGGCGAGGGCGGGGCGGATGACTTCGAACCAGACGTCGCTGGACATGAAGGCGGCTTCGTCGAGCACCACGCCAGCCAGACTGCGGCCTCGCAGGGCCATGGCGTTTTCAGTGCCCTTCAGTTCGATGGTGGAGCCGTTCACCAGCTCGATTTTCAGGTCGGTCTCGTTTTTGGACTTGATCCAGGCTTTTGGGACTAGCTTTTTTAGTACCTTCCAGGCGATGTCCTTCGCCATGCGGTAGGTGGGGGCGGCGTAGAAAAAGGTTTCGCCGGGGCGTTCGATTGCTCCACGCAAGAGTTCGATGCAAGAGAGGTAGCTCTTGCCGAAGCGGCGGCCGGCGACCAAGACACGGAAGCGTTTGCGGCTGGAAAAAACTTGCCCCTGGGCGTAGCGGAGCGAGAGGGTTCCAGCCGTGTCGGTCACTTTTTCGGGTACGGGTACCTTCTAGGGTATTACAGGAATTGAACCCCTGCCCCCGGGTGTGTAACAGAGAAAGGAAATGCAAATGTATCAGTAGGTTCCCTGCCCCCCGGTACATCCGTACTATTCTCGCAACCCTCCCCCCGGTCGCTGGTACGGTTGTATTGTAGTACAGCTGTACTCGCAGAAAATTAGAAAATCTCTTGCGAGTACAGCTGTACTAATCCTCAGCGACCGAGCACCAGGAGCCGACACTCGGCCGGGCCGCGGCCGGTAGCTTCGCAGCGTGCCAGCTGGCGGCTATTGTCGTAGCCCATCGCCACCACTGCAGCGGTCAGCAGCATGGCGGCAACGGTGAGGGTGCGGGAGTTCATGGGGGAAGCGTGGTGAGCTTGCCCCTATTGTTGCACAGGATCGGCCGGATTGCTAGCCCCAGGCGGAGAGTCTCGTGGGTCTCACGCGTTGCGCTTGTCGTCAATCTCCACGCGCAGAACGGGGGCCGCGGCGGCCTGCGCTTCCGGTGCGACTTCGCCGACCACTGCGCCAAGGTCGCGCATCAGCAGCTGAGCACTGCCGATCTGGCCCTTCCGGATTGCAACGTCGATCGCCCGCAGTCTCATGCTCTGGAGTCGTGAGACTATCGAGTCCCGATCCCGCTTCCAGTCCTCCTCGTTCCAGTCTTTCACGGCGTCCCAGTCCCGCCAAGCTGTAGCTTCGGCGATGGACTCACGATCCGCGTGCTCTAGAACCAACTGGCGAACAGTCAAACCGCTGAGCTGCCGTTTATAAAGCCGCTTCCGCCGCTCCTCGATCACCGCGTCAGGGTTGCGCTTCCCGAACGGCCTAGAGGGTTTGGTTACATCTTGGCCGGTGGAATCCTCCACGGTTTGCATCACAAACGATCTGCGCTCATGCTAACCTCCACCGCCCATAAAAAAGACCCGGCACAGTGGCCGGGCCGTTGATCGGTGGGGTGCCAGTCAGCAGAAAGTCAGCACGTAACCGCGCTCGGTGCTGGCCTTGGCCACCAGGGCATAGGAAGGGGCGCCGTTTAGGTTGCTGAGTTGCTGCAGCCATTCCACCGCGGCAGCAATGTGATTCTCGCTGCTGTTGAGCGCGTGGCGGTACTCGTAAGCCTTGCTGCCCTTGCGGCTGCCCACGAACGACACCAGGATGCGGCTGCCCTTGGTGTTGGTGGGGCCGGCGTAACGGGTCTCAACTGTCCAGCTGTAACCACATTGCTGGTCTAGCTCCTTGAGATCCAGCAGTGACAGGGTGGCATCAGCCGGGAAGCTCCAGGCAGCGCGGGCGGCGGGGGTGATGATCGGCATAGTGCGAGCCTTGGTAGGGTTTGCTCTTGTGCAATAGTACAGCCGGAAGCGGCCCGGCGTCAAGCCAGGGCCGTGGGGTATTCGTTCAGATTCTCTAGGATCATCTCCCGCAGCCGGTCGAAGCCGTCGCGCCAAGGTGCGGAATCATCACGGGCCGCAAAAACACAGAGCCCCAGATCCTGCAGCGTCCGCACTCGGTCGGCGATGCTCTCACCGCCCCAGTCTGCGCTGATGCCGTCCCATTCCAGCTGGCTGTGATCATCCTCTGAGATCAGTGGGTAAGCCTCCAGGGCTTCCACGGTTTCGATCACGTCAGCCGGGACTCGCAGGAGATCCAGCACCACGCCGCGGCCGTTCCAGCCGTAGCCCACTTCAAGGATCCCGCCATGGGGGTCTGGAGTGCTGGCGGGATCCGTGAGCACGCGGAAGTTGGAAAGCCCCACAAGCCCGGTGCGGCTGTAATCACTGAACCCGCAGTAGGACGGCACGAAACCCAGCGACACATCGCGCCAGTGTTCTGCCAAACAAGTCTGCAAGTGTTCCTCGGGGGACTGGTGCCACTGGTGGCTGCAGTCGGTTTCGGGCTGACCGTCACGGATCAGGACCCAGTGGCCGGAGCATCCGGCAAGACGGTCGAGGCGCTCCAGGAGAGCGGGGGAGGCGGTTGGCATGGCATGGTCTGCCGTAGTGCTCCCATACTGTATGCCATAGGTAGCGATTCCGCAAGCTTGCGCCTGGTGCTACTGTTTAACGGCACACCCCAACCCAGGGACCCATGCCACCCAACTTCGGCAACCGCCCGCTAGGCCCACTGCAGCGGAACTGGCTTAACTTCCTCCGCCGCAATCCCGGCCCGCACTACGTTGCCATGCCCCAGCGTGATCAGCGGATCGCCGACTCCCTGCAGGCCCGCGGGCTGATCACACTGGCCCCAGCACCAGTCACCGACCCCAAGGGGCTCCCGGTGTACACCCTCGAAGCGGTGGAGGCGCCCCAGCAATGAGCGGGGGAGACTGGAATACTACGCGCGAGCGTAAACAGCTGGCCCTAGATGCCCGAGAGCTGGAGCGTGAACAGTTGCGGCTGGAGAAACGCCAGCTGCGGGACTTGCGGTGGGCAGTAGAACGCTCCAGCCTGGCCGCTTCGGATTGGGCTGATCTGCTGGCCCTGCAGGCTGCCCACGGCAAGGAAGGCCCGCTCCAGCTATGGCGGGAAC
>ERZ807355.14-NODE-14-length-16868-cov-4.021590_pt1 | contig 16868 bp, 14 predicted proteins | sample MGYA00520898_ERZ807355 | MGnify/ENA primary metagenome ERZ807355 (study PRJEB31431, sample SAMN03801317) | freshwater metagenome | biome: Freshwater; feature: Lake; material: Water | place: Canada:St Catharines | collected 2012-08-12 | depth 1 m m ... | reverse complement strand
GTATTAATTTGATAGGTGTAACTACTCACCCAGTTCAAGTTCGTGGTGCTTCATTTTCTGTTGGATATGTACTAGGAGGAGGTTCAGCTTTTGGAACCAATAATATGTATGTTGAAGGTAACGTCGGCATTGGTACTACCAACCCTACCGCCCAGCTTACCCTTTTTAAGAATGCCGGCAATCAAATGTTACAGCTAATTAATGGCAGTGAAGCAGGATTCAGACTACACATACACAATAGCGGTAGTGTAAACACAGGAGAAAAAGTATTTACTCAATACTTAGGATATAATAATAATGTAAATGGATACATTTCCTTCCATCGAGGAAGCTCAGGTACCAACGGGTTTCTTTCTTTCGGTGATAACGGAGGAGAAACAGTTAGATTTTCAAATGGAGGTAACGTAGGTATTGGTACTACTAGTCCGGCCGTTAAATTTGTTGTAAGTAATGCGGGGGCAAGCGGATTTGAGGTTGACCCAACGGGAGGTATAGGCGGTGGGCCAATATTACAGGCATATAATAGAAGTACGTCGGCTTATATGGCTCAATCCTATTATGCCTTATCACATACATTTAATGTTGGAAGTGGTGCAGCGACTAGAGCAGTTGACATCACCAGCGCAGGCAACGTCGGCATTGGGACGACTAGTCCGGCAACAAAGCTAGTGATTTTAGGCGGAGATGATGCTGCCTCAGTTGGTGTTTTGGAAATACAAACTTCTGGAGGAACTAATTTGAAAATTGGTGGTAATACTACTTATAGTTGGATTCAAAGTCATAGCTCTAATCCACTCTATATTAACCAATTAGGTAATAATGTTATTCTAAATAGTGGTGGTGGCAACGTGGGTATTGGGACGACGGGTCCGGGATTTAAGCTTACAGTAGCAGCCGCAACAGCAACCGACTCAGATATATTTCTAGCAGGAATGACTGGGGTTAGCAATGGGTTCACGGTGAGACGAGTGTCATCATCATTTGTGTACTCAATGATTGATGGCAACGTCGGCATTGGGACGACTAGTCCGGGGTATAAGTTGCAAGTCAATGGCGATGCTGCGTTTTTTAGTGCGGCAGCAAGTTTGAATGCCATTATCACACAGGGTTCTGAAGGAAAGGGAAGATTTTACTTATATGATGCTGGAAATGCTACCATTGGACTGCAAACAAATGGGATATCTTATTTTAACGCCGGCAACGTCGGCATTGGCACTACATCTCCAGGTGGACGTTTGCATATTGCAACTCCAGACCCGGCGTCTGACTTCGTTGCAATTGATTTCCGAAACCCAACATACGGAATCTATGGTAAATCAAATACTATTGCCTCACGAGGAAACACGCTTGAGTTTACTGCTACCGATTATAATAGCGGGTCAGTTGTAACACGTGATGTTTTAACGTTACGGCCCGAAGGAAAAGTCGGCATTGGGACGACTAGTCCGGGACAAAAACTACATTTATACGGTTCAGGCAACCAACTATTATTTATTGAAAATACAGGTACATATCATATGTACACTGGGCTTTCTTCGAATGTTGGTATTGTTGGTTCAAATAATGCAACTCCTTTAAGTTTACAGACCAATGGAGTTTCAAGAGTATATCTTGATACTTCTGGCAACGTCGGCATTGGTGTAGCAAGTCCAAATGAAAAACTTCAAGTAGGGGGTAATATCAATGCGTATATAAGCGGAGGAATAGACGCTGGATTATTTGCAAGTACATCTGCTGGTTCTACAACTATTGCACTTCGTTCTAATGGTATAACTCATTTTAACGGAGGCAACGTCGGCATTGGGACGACAAGTCCGGGTGAGTTATTAGAGGTTGTTGGTAATATTAGAGCAAACGTCTCTAATGGTGGAGGGTTTATGTTAACTGGAGCTAGTGCTTCAGGATTAGTTAGAGCAGGTGCAACCGGCTTAGCTTTAAGAACAGACACTACAGATAGGTTAACTATTGATAACACAGGCGCAGCCACCTTCTCAAGTAGCGTAACGGCAACGTCGCTCATCAAGAGCGGCGGCACCTCTGCTCAGTACCTGATGGCGGATGGTAGTACGTCTACCACAAGTAATGTAGCGCCTCGTTATGTGGCCACAGTTAACGTAAGTCAGACCGCATACACACAAGTCTGTACTATTGTTGGTGGTAGCCTTGCGTCTGCTGTTAATATGTCGTTTCAGGGAACATCGAATAACGTAGTGGTTAACGTAACCGCTCAAATTCTTGTAAACCACTCCCAAGACATTTCAATCACGACGACATCTGGATTCTATAGCCAGCTGAACATCCGAGTGATTAGCAACAACAACGAAACGTATTCTGTAGAGGCCCAGGTGGTATCGGGTATGGCCTCAACAACTGACTTGAACATTGAGGTATTTCCCCTTAATAGCGAATCAGTAACGTTTGGTGGTAGTCCCACAACTCCAGGGACAACCTTGATTCACACTACTCGTCAGGGTCTTTTCATAAGTGCATCTGAGGGTATTAGCATTTCATCGGGCAACGATATTTATGCGGCAGGCAACGTCGGCATTGGGACTACTAGTCCAGTTTCTAGGCTTGAAATTTCTGGCACGACAGGTTCATACAATTCAGGAATTGGTTTTGTGCCAAGCGGAACTGGAGCTAGAAACTACCGAACTTATATAGCTACGGATGGCTCATTCAACTTTGACGATGCTACAGCTGGTGCAACGAGAATAAACATTTCCTCAACTGGCAACGTCGGCATTGGGACTACTAACCCATCAGGTCAATTATCAGGCACTAAAGGTTTATCAATTGTAGATGCTACAAACGCTGCTTTAGGTTTATCAAATGGTACTAACCATTGGTTAAACTATCTATCTGGAACTACCTATAGAATTTGGAATAACACATCTAGTGAGGTAGTAACGATATTATTGAATGGCAACGTCGGCATCGGGACGACGAATCCGGGAGCACAACTTGAGGTGATGTCTACAACAGGTGGCATATTAAGACTTAAAAGAGATGATGGAAGCGTAACTACGGATGAGTCAATAGGCACCCTTGAATTTTTTACAAATGACGTTGACGGGCCACATATTGCAGCCTATGTAAGGGGATTGGGTGCAGACCTTGCGGGACAAAATTATGGAAGATTTGGAGCACTTTCTTTTGGTGTGTCTAAAACCGCGAATACCGATGCAGTAGAGGCAATGCGGATTGATTTGTCGGGTAATCTCGGCATTGGGACGACTAGTCCGAGTGAAATACTGGAAGCTTCTAGGTCGACTAACGGAGATATAGCTATTAAGATAACTAACTCAAATGCTGGCTCATCTGCAGCAGCTCAATTCTTTGCTAGCAATGGAACTAATCAAACACAATTTTTTCATACGGGAACCTCATATACCGGAAGCGGTGTATTGACATCAGCCGCTGGGTTGGGTGGTTTATACAATGCCACAGTTCAAGGTCTTGCTTTTCTTGCGGCTAATGCTTCAGGAGCTATTAAATTTGCTACTGGCACAGGAAATGATGAACGTATGCGCATCACCAGCGCAGGCAACGTCGGTATTGGGACGACGGCGCCAACAGCGATGCTTAACGTAGCAAATTCTGGACGTGCATTAGTTGTATTTAGGATTCAAGGAACCAATAGAAGTGCTTTCTACGATAATGACTTTGCTGTAAACAATGACGGTGGTGGCGCTGATGGATTCATCTATGGCAGCAATTCTGCCGGAGGTGCTTTCCCTTTCAATGGATATGGAGAAGTAATCATTCAGGCCAACCCAAGAACTGGATATGCTAACGGAATAAGCTTTGTAACCGGAACTACGTCTCCAACTATTAAGATGCGAATTCTTGAAGGAGGCGACGTCGGCATTGGGACGACTAGTCCATCGTATAAATTAACAGTAGACGGAGATTCATCGGAAGGTGCAATAGGTATCGAGAGAACTACTGTGTCTGCGAATACAGTAATAGGTGCTCTGAACTTTACCAATAATAACGCTGGTACGGTATACGGTAGAGTAAGAGGTGGAAGAAACAGTGCTGGTGACGGATACGTGAGTCTAGGTACTGGATTGGGAGATAGTTTGTATGCTGTTGAATCGGGCAACGTCGGCATTGGGACGACGGCGCCTACTCAGCTGTTACACATAACTGCCACAAATGCCGCAAATAATGGAATAACCATACAAAACACGAATGCGTCTGGTAATTCACAAGTTAGATTCTTAAACACGTCTGGTACTGAAAGGGCTGCCATTACTTATGTAAATAGCGCGGACGCAGTATACTTCTACTTAGCTTCAGCAGGAAATATTTTGAATTTAGTTGGTGCTAACGTTGGCATTGGTACGACGGCGCCTGATTCTTTAACTCATATTGTTGGCAGTACTGCTGGCGACGGGGGGACCTTTAATGGAAGTGGGTCAATTTTGCATTTGAAGCAAAATACTGGATGGACTGGTAGTCAGCCTTGGGCTCTCTTCGTTGAGGGATACTCATACCTTAACGGATTCCGAATCAACGCAGCAGATGGAATTAGGGCGCTGTATAAAACAGCTTCGGGCGGCCAGCTTGGTTTTGCTACATCTGGGGATGACCCCATTACATTTACCCAATCAGACTCTGCAGAACGTATGAGAATTGCGGTCGGCGGCAACGTCGGAATTAATACGACGGGGCCTACCGAAAAGCTACACGTAGACGGCAGCACCCTGATAACATACAACAACTCATTCCAGAGTACCAACAGCGTTGGTAACAAGGCTATCCTAGCCCGCGTTTCTCCGACATCAGGAATCATTAACTACGCAGAGTATGCCACCGCCGCTAACCTAAACGGATTCGTGATAGGTTCCGACGACGCTCGCGTCAAAGGAAACATCGCAACTGACTCACTGGAGTTCATTACCAACACCTCAACGAGGATGACGGTACTAAGCTCTGGCAACGTAGGCATCAACACCACTACCCCGGGCTCTACCCTCCACGTGGTTGGCGATGTGCTGATACAGACAGGAGCACTAGGTGTGGGGGTAAACCCCAACGCCACCGACGGACGTATCGACGCATCCAACGACATCGTAGCCTTCTCCACCTCCGACAAGAGGCTCAAGGAGAACATCACCCCCATCGCTAACGCACTTGAAAAGGTGCGTTCCCTAACAGGTGTGGAGTTCGACTGGAAGGAAGAGACTAAGTCTGTCCACGGATACGAAGGACACGACGTAGGAGTAATCGCTCAAGACGTGCAGGCTGTCCTCCCAGAGGCTGTCCGTACCAACGACAGCGGATACCTATCAGTACGCTACGAGAAGATGATTGCCCTACTGATTGAAGGTATGAAGGAACAGCAATTACAGATTGACGAACTTAAAAAACTCATCAAGTAATGACTCTTCCCACTAGCGGTCCCCTAAGCCTTAACGATATCAGGGTAGAGCTACAGCAGGCGCAGGCCAACAGCTCCCTTGACGCGCTTTCTAACCTGGCGGGGTTTACTAACCCCGACGCGGTTAGTGAGTTCTACGGATATTCATACGCCGCATACAACACCTTTGCGATAAACACCACCTCGTACGGTGAATATATCGATGCTTGCGGACTCGATGCCTCTGACAACAAAACGCTATACTTCTCAGGTAGTGGTGGCACCGCCGCCTGCCCTGCGCAGGGAGTTACGCTGTACACGACCAGCGCCCTCACCACGGCATACAACGGTGGCGGATTTTGGTGGAGGTCCAAACAGTGCAACGCAGCATATAATATCACAAGTGATGGGTTTATTGAAGCTATAGAAGCTTGCTAAACTTTCGTATATTTGCCTCACTAATTAGTATATAACGATGAGCGATATCATTTACACTTGGGACTGCCGCACAGTAGACTGCTACCCAACACACGACGAACAGGGTACAGAACTCACTGACGTAGTGTACAACATCCACTGGCGCCTAACAGGAACAGAAGCTGTTGACACAAAGACCTACTCAGCAACAGTTATCGGAACACAAACCGTAAAGGCCGAAGACATCGACCCCGATACGTTCGTTCCCTTTGAAGACCTTACCAATGAGATTGCTACCGGATGGTGCACTTCCGCTATGGGCGAAGAGCAAGTAGCGAATCTCGAAACCTCTGTGGCGAACCAAATCGCAGGACAAATCAACCCAACGTCTATCACGTTGGTAATTGGTCAGCCTGTGCCTCCGGTTCCACCCACTCCCGAAGTGACTGAGCCCGAAGTAACCGAGCCAGAAGCTTAAATCCTTACCAACATAAATTCAAATTAAAATGACTAAAGTCAAAGAAGAGCTGCTTGACGCAGTAAAGGAATCCCAGAAGAACCTGCAAGCAATCCAGATGGAGCTTGGAGTTATTATGCTCGCTGAGCTGCGCAAGAATGCCCTGTTAAAGGCATACGAAGAGCAGCAGGCTAAACTCAAGGAGGCTACAGACGCTATCCAAGCCGAGCACGGCGACGGTAACGTAAGCCTAGAGACTGGAGAGTTTACTCCTGCCCCTGTCCCTGAGGCTGAAATCGTAGAGTAGATAGATCCCTAAGTGGCTGTGACCTATCACAGTCTAGTTAAGGCAAAGCCCCGCAAGGGGCTTTTCTTTTTGGTTTACTTTTGTAGTGCGTTTCCGCATTAAAACTTAAAACTTCCCCGATATGGGTTACTCAAACATCACCAACCCCGTAAACTACCAACTGGCCTCATTTGGTCAGTCTGGATTCCGCAAAATTTCCACAGGTCAAACTGGCACATCTGGAGAGCAGTACCGAGTAATCTACGCTCTTGAGAACGCCACCATCTCTGCAACTGCAGTAAATGGAGACAGCCCCAGCGCTCAAGCAATCCTTGCAGGCACATCAATCTACGGGCTATTTACTGCTGTTAGCGTTAGCAGTGGAAGCATCTTAGCATACATTGCATAATGTTAGGACTAGGACTACAGCTGTTTCGCCGTGCCGCCCTAATTGTAGGGGGTACACTTCCAACATACTTTTGGAATACGACTGCATCTAGCTGGAATTTAACGTACAACAATTGGAACCAATAAGACTATGGGAACTACACTACTGAATACTGCCATCAAGGACACCTACCAAGGCCTTGTAAAGACATCAAACAACACTGCCGTATCTGGAACAGCTAAGTACCTTAGCGATGGATTGGGCAACGACTCAGCTATTTCTATCAGCACCACAGCTGTTGGAGTAGGCACAGTGACCCCTACTAAGACCCTTGATGTTGTTGGAGAGATTCGCACATCACAAGGTATTCTTTTTGGAACTGATACCGCCGCTGGTAACCGTCTAGACGACTACGAGGAGAATGTTTTTACTCCAAGTATTATTGGATCAACTACAGATGGCTCCGCCAGCTATGCTCCAGCAAATGGAAACTACACTAAGATTGGTCGCGTAGTTCACTTTGAGATTTATATTGCTTGGGGATCTGGAACCGGAACTGGTGATCTTCGCATTTCTGGGCTTCCATTTGTCATCTACAATCCAGCAACAACCTACACTTTCCCAGCTTTCACTATTGCCGATGCTAGCATCGCACTTAGTGCAAATACCATATTAGCTGCAGAAGGTCAACCTGGGACTAACGTGATTGCACTGGTTGAAATTCCAGTTGGTGGCGGAGCACGTAGTTCTGTCGCATATGATACAGGTGGATCCCTTGTTATTTCAGGAACATACTTTACAGCTTAACTATGAAGGACTGGTTGATAAAGCTGTTTGGTACAAGTGACGATGTGTCGTCAAAGCGTGTCATTGGCACTATTGGCGCTGTTGTTCTTTTTACCACTATGGTGATCAACAGTTTTAGTCCAAGAGATATCTCACCAAGCAAAGAACTCGTTGAAGCCGTTGAATACATTACGATCGCTATGTTCTTTGGAACAGCAATAGAGAAGTTCGCAAAGAAGTGATTACAAACATAAACAATGGCTATAAAGATGAACAATGACGACCTAAGGATTACCGCAATCAATGGAGGAACTATGTTGGTATCCTTCACCGATGTAGAGGCAATGCTAAAAATTGTGCTGTTGGTAGGTTCTATCGTATACACATTCTACAAGATATACGAGCTTCATCAGGGACGTAAGGCTAGAAAAAATGGAGGAGAGAGCTAAGAACCTCCTTAAGAAGTACGGACTTGCGGGCGTTAATAAAGCCAAGGCAACTCCCTCGCACCCAAAGAAGTCGCACATCGTATTAGCTAAGGTCGGGGATAAGGTTCGCCTTATTCGCTTTGGACAAAAAGGTGCTGATACTGTAACTGAGAGTAATCCCACTGCTGCTCGTGCTGCAAAGCGTGCGAGCTTTAAGGCTCGGCACGCAAAGAACATCGCCAAGGGTAAGATGAGCGCAGCGTACTGGGCAAACAAAATTAAGTGGTAGGCTATGAAGGTTGCTAAAAAAACAAACCCAGAGCTTTGGGAGAAGTCAAAGGCGCAAGCTAAGGCTAAGATGGGCGGAAAGCACTCAGCCAGAGCTATGCAGCTTGCCGTATCTATCTACAAGAAAGCAGGAGGAGGATACTCCGGCGCAAAGACGAAGACAAGCCTAAGCAAGTGGACCAAGCAGAACTGGCGCACCAAGAGCGGCAAGCCATCAGGCGAGACAGGGGAACGCTACCTTCCAGAAAAGGCAATCAAATCATTAAGCTCTAAAGAGTACGCAGCCACCACCCGCGCTAAGCGCGAGGGGACTGAGAAAGGCAAGCAATTTGTTGCTCAGCCAAAGGCTATTGCCAAGAAAATAGCTCGGTTCCGTAAGTAGCCATATACGAAACTGTTGCGAAATATGCAATAGTTATTTGAACTAATTTTGCGTTATTAATAACAAAATTTATTTTATATGAGCAATGACATTGAAAGCGCCTTAAGCGCAATGGGATACGAGGTAACCAGCGGAGAGGTGCCAGAGGGAACGCCACTAGACGCCCCCACCTTCTCAGCACCCGAGGGAGCAGAGGTTTTAGACTTTAGCAATCAAGTTGCAGAGTCTACACCAGAGCAACCAGAGGCCGCACCGCAGGAGACCTACGAACCCCAACAGCAACTAGAACAGGAGTCTGTTCAAAGTTCTTTTACAAATGAACCCGAGCCAGAGATGTCTGAGCAAGAGTTCGAGGCTGCAGTCGCAAGCTACGTCAGTGAAAAGCTAGGCGTATCTATCGATAGCATCGAACATCTTACCCAGCTTCTGGAAGCTCAAAAAGCCCCATCAATTGACGAGAGAATAAAGGCAATCGCCGACTTCGTTGAAGAGACAGGACGTGATCCACTTGACTGGTTTAGATACCAGTCAATTAATCCGTCTGAAATGGATGAGCTCAGCGCTGTGAAACTGCAGTTAGCTGTTGACTATCCTAATCTCTCTAATGAAGACATCGATTTACTGGTGAGGTCCAAGTACAAAGTAGACGAGGACCTATACAGTAATGAAGAGATTCGGTTGTCGAGTATTCAATTGAAGATTGATGCGGATAAAGCTAAACGGGACATCGAGAAATTGCGCGACAATTATCGTATGCCTGTGAAGCAAGAAGTCTCAAATAACGAAGTTCAAAGTCCCATTGACGAGAACTGGATTCGCACGATGAGCCAAGAGGTTGATGCCCTTGAGGCGCTAAGCTTTCAGCTTGGCGACCAAGAGTTCAACTTCGGGCTTAACGACCAGTACAAGTCGAGTTTAAAGGATAAGAACGCACGTCTTGATGAGTTCTTCGATCAGTATGTTGATAACAGCGGAGGCTGGGACTTCGAGCTGCTGAACTCTCACCGAGCCCTAGTAGATAACATTGATGAAATTGTCAATTCTATCTACAAGCAGGGCCTTAGTGATGGCCAGCGCAAACTCGTAGAAACTGCCGCGAATGTAGATGTCTCATCTCCACGTCCCGCTGATTCAAAGAATGCTGATTCTGTCTCTGCTCAGATACTAAACTATCTAAGCAATAGCGACAGTCTTCGTCTAAAAATATAAAAACGCCTAACACATAAAACAAAATGGCAACTACAAACACTCCGTTGGATTTTTCTCCCAACAGTTTTCGTCGGTTAGACCCGACCAAATACACTTCACTCGGTGATTTCATCGATGAAGTAAACAAGCCCGACAACCGTGATCTTCTCGTTAAGACCTACGGTAACCAAGGCATCACAGGCTTCCTTCAGATGGTAGGAGCTGTCAAATCTAACGGTGCTGCCGACGAGGTTCAGTACTGGGAGGAGACTCGCTTGCACCAGCTTCAGACTGTAAACTTCCCAGCTGCTGGAGTTGCTGCTGGAACTGCAGGTACGTCTATTGTTCTTACAATGGCTTCTGCCACCGCTACTGCAACTGGAGCCACTAAGGCTGCTGCTCAAAAGTACCTTCGCGTTAACGACGTGATTTTGGTTGGTGGCGTAGACCGCTTCATCATCACTGCTGTTTCTTCTGGCGAATACTCTCAGGCAGCTGTTGCTTCCGCTACTGCTGTTGCTCTTAGCTCTGCTGGTTTAACGACTGCTATTGCTAGTGCTGCTGCTCCAGGAGTTCAAGCCAACCTTCCAATCGTTGGTAATATGTTTGCTCAGGGAACTGATCAAAACACTGGATACCTAGAATCAAACGTTGTTAAGCGTACGAACCCATACCAGATCATTAAAGAGGTCTACAAGGTTACCGGTTCACAGGCTACCAACATTGGCTGGGTAAACCTAGGAAATGGCGACTACCGCTGGTTCATTAAGTCTGAGAACGACACCCGTCAACGCTTCCTCGACAAGCGTGAGATGATGATGTTGCTTGGAGAGCAGGTGTCTAACACCGGCTTGACTTCACTCGGACTCGGTTCTATCGCTGGCTCTGAAGGTTACTTCTCTGCCATCCAAAACCGTGGTGTTGTTGTTAACTCTGGTGCAACCACTACCGCTGCTATCGCTACGCTTGACGAGCTTGATGTTCTCATCACTGCTCTTGACAAGCAAGGCTCTATGCCTGAGTACGCTATGTACGTTAACCGCCTCCAAGACCTTGCCATTGACGATATGATCGCTCAGGGTACGTCTACGGCTGCTAACATCACCGCTGGTGTTGCTACTCAGTTCGGACAGTTTGCTAACGCTGCAGATATGGTGAAGCTTGGCTTCTCTTCATTTATGCGTGGCTCTTACACCTTCCACAAGCACAGCTGGAAGCTCCTCAACGATCCTACGTTGTTGGGCGCTAGCAACTTCCAAGGTGTTATGATTCCGTTGACCAACGTTGCTGATCCTCGCACTGGAGAGAAGTCTCCAGCTCTTGAGCTCAACTACAAGGCCACGAATGGTTACAACCGCGAAATGGAGCACTGGATGACAGGTTCTATCTTGGGTGTTACCAATAGCAACACGGACGCTTTGCAGTTTAACTACCGCTCAGAGTTCGCACTAGTTACTCGCGCTGCTAATCAGCACGTGCTTTTGACCAAGTAATCAACAGCTTTGTTGATAGAGAGGGGGCTTCGGCCCCCTTTTTTATTGCCAAAAATTTGCTTTGCATAGAAGTGTAATTTTGCATAATTATTAATTATAATTCTATTTAACTATGGCACGTCCAGCACGAGCGTCTGCAGCTCCTAAAGCAGAAGAAAGAAAGGGAAAGATTTTCTCCATCCCCAGTGGTGGTGGAATCATTGCCACGATAAAGTCAGAGGCAATCATCTATGATCCCGAGACTAATACCAACAGACAGATACGTTACTGCCCCAACGAGGCTTCTATCTTTGCCGACGAGCAGAGCAGTTTAGCTGTTCGCCGTCACGTTATCTTCGAGGGTGGACTACTCTACGCTCCCGCTAACCAGCCTAACCTGCTTAGCTTCCTAGATCTTCACCCCGCCAACCGCGCAAACGGTGGCGGCTTGTTCGAGGAGGTAAACACCGAGCACAACGCAGAGATTGATATCAACGTAGAGTTCCTTCTCCACGATGCTATCGGCCTGATCCGTAACAAGTCCGTAGACGATCTTATTCCTGTCGCTATATGGTTGGGCATCGACACTGGCCAGAAGAACGCTGAGATTAAGCGTGAGCTACTCCTAGAGGCCAAAGGCAACCCTAAGCGCTTTATCAGCCTGTTCGATAACCCAACAGTTACCACCAGGGCTAACGTTAAGAAAGCTGTTGACTTCCAGATGCTACTTGCCCGTGAGGACGGTATGTACTGGTTCGACAGCAACCGCTTGATTGTCGCTACACCAGTGGGTCAGGACACCATTAGTGTTATGACTCAGTTCTGTATGACTGAGAAGGGCGGAACAGCTTACGAAACTTTAAAGACAGAGTTGCAGAAGTTGGAGCAATAGCGTATATTTGCACCCTACACTGAACCTCGTTTCATAGGTTAATTGTTGATTGGTTGGAAAGGGCTCTAGAAATGGAGCCCTTTTCTTTTGTCGTACTTTTGTATGAACTACAGATATTAAGATATGGCATCAGTAAACCGCGTATATTCAGCCCTGAAAGATTTGGTCAATAAGGACCAGCGTGGCTTTGTTACGCCTGCTGTTTTCAATAACTTCGCTCAGGTGGCTCAGATGAACCTATTTAACGATATGTTCTCAAACCTTGACCGATCTAAAATAGTACGGCTACGCAATGCAGACCCTAAGTCAGAGAAGTCTACCACCAAAAGGCTAGAGGAAGATTTGTCTGTGTTTGTCAAGAGGGCAACAATAACTCAGGCAAATGCTGTTTTTGCTAAGCCAACAGATTTAGCGAGGACTATATCAGCAACATCCTCTGGCTCTATTCTTTTAGACAGGACCACTAAGATTAACATTCCCTTTGAGTACGATACCTTTAAGTTAGACTACATCTTAAGCAGCAGGCTGTCGATGCCCACCGAGAGCGCTCCTATAGCTACAATGCTAAGCGACATTGAGGTATACCCAGCCTCTATCAAGAAGATTATCTTGACCTACTACAAGCAGCCACAAGGTCTTGTGCCCTCTACGGGGGCCAAGACCACCGCTATGCCTAAATTCGGATATACGGTAGTAGCTGGCAAGGAGCTGTACAGCGCTACAAACAGCGTAGACTTTGAGCTTCCGGAACACTACTTCGCTGAGATTGTCATTGAGATTGCAAAGTTGATTGGGGTAAACCTTCGCGATAGCGATGTCTATCAGTTCGCATCACAAGAAAAACAACAGCAACAATAAGCTATGGCACAGAGTTACGTAACGGTTGACCAAGTAGTAAAAGACTTTATCATTGGGGTAGAGTATGACGATTTTGCCAACAGCGCATCAGACGTTGTCATCAGGAGCCTAGCCAAGCGGGGAGTTAGGGAGATGGGCTTTGATCTTTTAAAGAGGCTAAAGGCTACCAGTCTTACCATTGATCTGTCCACTAATACCGTAGAGCTACCCTGCGACTATGTCGACCTAGTAAAGATTGGCATCGTTGGAGCCGATGGCCTTGTATATATATTCGGAGAGAATAAAAACAAGAACATACTTCCGGAGCAACAGCCATATCAGGTTCCCGATTACCTGCTTGGATTTGATGACTTTATCTACCGCAACTATGTTTATGCCACAACCAATGGCCGATTATACGGCTATGGTGGTGGCCACTACAGCGGAGAATACAGGATAAACCTAGAGCAGAACAGGATAGAGCTTACCACTGGAACAAGTGTAGATACTGTTTACCTTGAGTACATCGGTGACGAGGCCTTAGCGGAGAACCCATCCATCCACGTATATGCAGAGCAGGCGCTTAGGTCCTATATGTACTACCACCTAGTGGAGCGCAAGAGCAATGTACCCCTAGGGGAGAAGGCTCGTGCTCGTCAGGAGTACTACACTGAAAGAAGGCTCGCCAACTCAAGACTAAAGTCATTCTCTAAGGACGAAGCACTAAAGACGATTCGCAAAAATTTCAAGCAATCGCCTAAGTATTAATAACTTATGATTGACAAACTCATACCCAAATACCTCAACCTAGAGGACGACGAGCGATTGGTTAAGTCTGTTGAGATGACTAACGCCATAAACGTCAGGTTTTCTTCTGAGCAGGACGGTGATGGCAATATCGTAAAGAATGCTTACGGTAACCTTCCCGTGGCTTTTGCCACCGGAAGTTCCCTAGCGGCGGGTAGTAATGAGGTTATCGGGGTTGTTGAGAATAACGAGGATGGTGAGATATTTTACTTCGTGTGGAACAGCAATGATGACCATACCATTTACCGCTACTCCACCTCATCCGACGAAGTTAAGATTGTTTACCGAGACAGCATACTAGCGTTCTCTAAGTTTTACCACGTTCGTGCTTCGGTTATACGAAATCTTGCAGGAGAGACTCTTTTATACTTCACAGACGCTAACAATGCTCCTAAGAAGATAAACGTAACACGAGCGCTCCTAGGCCTATATCCTGCCTCGTTTACCTCTGGTACTGACGCGGAGAAGCTGACCAACATAGCGGTTGCCAAACAACCGCCTATGACGCCCCCTACGTTTTCGTTCTCTACTAACGTTAACTTAAAGCAGAACAATCTATACGAGTCTACATTTCAGTTTGCTGCTCAGTATGTTTATCAAGACGGAGAGCGTTCTGCAATATCTGCGTACTCTGAATTAGCTGTTGCTCAGAATCAATTATTTGATGGTATTATCACTGATGAGCAGAAGCTTGAAAACAATACCCTGACGGTATCAGTACCCACATCTGTTGCTGACGTAAAGGAGATTATAGTACTTGCCCGAAATGGTAATGCGGGTGCATTCTATGAGATTGGCACGCTTGTAAACAGCTCATCTGTGACCGCACAGATAATATCTTTTGATAACTCCAAGCTTTACTCCGCCATTTCTCAGGATGAGGTTAATAAGTTGTACGACAACGTTCCTCAGACGGCTGAGTCCTTAGACATTGCTGGCAATCGACTTATAATGGGTGGATACACTGAAGACTACCCAAACATACGGACTGACGTTTCTGTTTTAACTAATTACTTTCCAGAAGTTGGTCAGTATCAGATTCCGGTAAAATATCCACACATAACCACACCAACACTATCGGGGCAGACAAAACAATTTTCTATTGATCTCTCGTCATTACCTGCAACCGTAGATCAAGACTCTATAATTAACATATCATTTGCCTTAGATTTTGGTCAAATGGCTTTTAATCTTAACGGTTACTACCTACAGTGGGTTCAACGTGATAAGATTACTCAAGAGGAAAGTGATTATGCTGGACTTGTTGCCAACCCGGATGCTTTCTTCCCGTTACAATCTTTAGATGAGTTCAACTACGGAGTAAAGGTTAATTCATCTCCACTGTCAATATCTGAAAACATCAAGGTATTGGCCGGATCTACGAAGGCTGACATTGTGAATTTAATTACTGAATTTATAGAGGGAAACTACACAACAGTATTAGACTCAGACATAACTAAATTCGAGTATGCAACTAGGATTACTAACGTACTAGAACTTGAAGCAGTAACGAATGCCAAACCAGATAAGTGGATGTTTTTCTCTGGCTCATCTCAAATATCAATTCAGGAGACCTCTACGACTTCTAATGAAATCATATTCTCCATCAATATTGATGCAGCTGTCCTTTCGGCAAAGGCTGGATATAATTTTAATGTTGCGAGTATTCTAAACTCAGCCGCAAACTTTATTCCAATTCTTGGACCATTAAAGTCACTATTTACACGAGGTAAATCTTTAGGCCAAGCATTTCCGGCCACAAATAGTCTATTTAATCAGATAGAATTCATAGACGTACCATCTATCGTTTATCAGGGAGACAGTTCTCAATATGTACTTTACACAGGAATTACAATATCTAACGACGCATTTTTTCCATTTTCTATAATCACACCAAACTTAAAGGACTCAGACAGTGTTTTTCTTTTTGGAGATGACGCACTAGATAACGCTGTTGAATTTGATGCGAATATATTAACGGATGGCGACATTAATGGATATGAAACGTTTAAAGCGGGAGCCACTCACTCATTTGGCCTTGTTTATTATGATCAGTTTAACCGAAATGGTGGCGTTCAGCCAATAAGCAGCTCTTATGTAAACTGGTATGGGGATAGGGTAACTGAAAATAATTTAGATGGACGCGTCGATACGGTGCTTAGAGTAAAGCATCAGGCACCGTCTTGGGCCGTTAAGTGGGCTCCTGTTTACGCTAAGCTAAATAATATTACTCAGAAGTTCCAATACTCTGTTATACGAGCATTTTCTGCTACAAACCTTCAAGCTAAACCATTTGCTGGTATATCTAGTTTTGAAGATGTGACATACCTTTCTATGAGGTCACTAGAAGGAAAGAGTGATTCATACAAGGAGGGACTTGGTGCGAATCTAGAGTATTCATATCAACAGGGAGACAAGCTGAGAATCGTATCATACAATAAGAAAAATGGTCAGTATCGATTCTATGTTAGTGCAACTACTGGCTCTGTTGCTGTTGGTGACATCCTCATTCAGTTTAATATCTCAGGCGTATCTACGCTCGAGGTAGTTGATGTTAATATTATATCTGGTTCTGGGACACTAACAGCAAGACTGCTAAGCGGATCTGTAGTTCCAAATAATTCTGGAGCGTTAATTAATGTTGCTACTGGAGTTACCGTTACATATACTAGCAAGATAAAGATTGACCTTGTATCATATGAGCCGGAGATTAATCTAGATGTTCTTGAGTATTTTGAATTTACCAATGACATTAATACCAATCCAATATTGGATTTAACAAGCGACGAAGACACCTTTAATACTACTGGCAAATTCATTGCCGTAAAGTCCTCTAAATTAGATGACTGGAATAATTATAGTATTATTTCTA
>ERZ807355.13-NODE-13-length-17095-cov-4.917019_pt1 | contig 17095 bp, 11 predicted proteins | sample MGYA00520898_ERZ807355 | MGnify/ENA primary metagenome ERZ807355 (study PRJEB31431, sample SAMN03801317) | freshwater metagenome | biome: Freshwater; feature: Lake; material: Water | place: Canada:St Catharines | collected 2012-08-12 | depth 1 m m ... | reverse complement strand
GATGTGTATAAGAGACAGCTGCTGGTGAATTACCAAATATATTTGTAAGTGAATCAAAACTTTTCTTAACAGCATCTAATTTTGGTGGTGCTGCTGTAAATAGAAATTATGATTTATATTCGGGCGTTACATACACCTCAAGTTTTTATTTTAATACGGGCTCCGGTTTTCATAATTTAAAATATCAAGTTATTGAACCCGATGGTAGAGAAGAAACATTCCAACCATTAACTCAATCAGGTCCATATACACAAAGTTTTGTTGCAGACCAAAATGGTCAGTATTCATTTAGGTGGTCTTATTATACAAGTGGTTCGGGTCAAGGAAACGCTTTCATCCAAAACTTTAAATTAGAAACCAACGCTGCGTTATATCCAACATCATCATTAGTTTTGGATAATGAGTATGAAGCCAGAGGAGCTGTAAACTCTGGTGGTGGAACTTGGTATACTTCATCATTCCTAACAGGCAATCACTACTATCAATCATTTGACAAGTATATTCAAAACTTAAATGTTGAGGTGACTGATTACATCAATGATTTTTTACAAGGTCATCGTGAGAATTATGGTTTTATTGTTTTAAAATCAAAAGAGGATGAATCATCTACTCGTAAGTTTGGAACGGCTAAATTCTTTTCATCAGATACCCACACTATCTATGTTCCGACTCTTGAAGTTCGTTGGAACAATACTACATTTACAACGGGCTCTTTATCACCACAAACTAATTCTGATTTGATTGTTTATGTAAAAGATTTCCAATCAGAATATAAAGAAAATTCTAAAAGTAAAATTAGAGTATATGGTCGTGAAAGATTTCCAGCAAGAACCTTTGCTAACGCATCACCAATTAAAAGTGTTAAGTATCTTCCAACTACCGCATATTACTCGGTAGTTGACGCTGAAACAAATAAGACATTTATTCCGTTTGATGATACATATACAAAGTTAAGTTGTGATTCTACATCAAATTACTTTAACTTTTGGTTTAATGGGTTACAACCTGAAAGATACTACAAGTTTGTATTTAAGGTTGTAGATTCTACAAACGGAACTACAAAATTCTATGATGATAATTTCTTTTTCAAAGTGGTAAGATAATATGGCGGAAAGACAAATAAAAAGAAATAGTAGAGGTCAGATTGTATCATATGAAATTGCTGCAATTAATGACCCAACTGTTGCTACGCCAGAATATGGTAAGTTTTTATTACAAGGTCCAAACGAAGAAGGAACTGTTATTGAAAAATATAGTTCTGGTTCATTCAACGAGGAAATCAATACTGATATTACTTTGGAATTGGTTACATCCGATACGATTATAGATACTCAAATTGTATTGAATGAAATCATAACTACACAAGACCAAAGAGCTACTAACGATGGTGGTACTATTAGTGGTTCAATAAATACAAGTCCGTTTGGAGCCGCCGGTACTTATGTGGGTGAGAAACGTGCATTTACAAGAACTGATGGGGCTGATGTGGATTATGAATGGACTGGAACATTCTGGCAAGAATTATAAGGATAAAGTAAATGTCATTAGATAGATTTGAAAATAAAGATGAAGTTGTCGGTGTAACTCCCGTCTTTGGCAAAACTATGTTTGCTGATGAAGAACCTCGTATTGAGAAGTTCAACGACCAAATTACGCAAACCGATATTGATGGAACATACTCTGGCGCAGCACTAACCAATGCGTCTGAAATTCACATTTATGGTGAAGACAATTTACTTGCATCACTATATGGTCAACCAATTCGTTCTATTCTTACAAATGGTAAACCAGCGGTTTATGTAGTTCCTGAATTAGATTTAAGACAAGGTGGAATTAACGAAGGTAATTATTCAGTATTATATAACTTTCATCATAATGTTGTTTCAAACTTAAAGGTTAATGCTATTTCAGCGGATAGAACGGAAGTTCGTTTAGTATCAAAAACAAATACACCAAATGCCTTTCAACCACTAAACGCAATAAATCAATCTCTTGGTTCAAATTCATTTAATGCGTTTTTACGAAAAAAAGATTTTGTTCTTAATTTTAGTGATAATGAAATTTACGATGTAACTAATTTACTTTTTGATGGTCCTCGTATTGGTGAAATAACCGAAACCTTAAACTATCCTACGGGAATAGTTCAGTCAACTCCAACTGTATTTGTTCCATTAGATGATGTCATTGCTGGTGGTATTGGTATTTGGAGAACTTTCATTGAAGTTTTCAACCCAGCAATTAACCAAACTACTCCTGTATTGGGAACTCCAACGGGTAGGTTTAGAAAATACGAATTACAACAAAATACAAACGGAACTTTAAAGTGGAATCCTGGTCAAAATACATTTGTATTTCCTGACATTCCAAGTGATGTTCCCTCTGAAATTTCAGAGTTTCTTTCGGATACAACTCTTGTTGATAAAAGGTATCAAGTTGAGGTAGGGAAATTAAACTTAAATTACAAGCGGTATAACAATACAACATCAGAATTAAATGTAGTAATTGTTAAATTATTAAAACCACTTGAACCTTCAATTGAGGTTGGTGATAATTTAAGTGTTGATGCTAGAATACTAAAAACTTGGGTAGATAAGGTAATAGCATTTCCAGCAATTCAATCACAAGACAAAGATGATTTTTCAACACCAAACTTTGCTATTGAAATGGAATCGTATGGTAAGTCCGATGGAACTGATTTCAAAACTTGGAATGATTTATTGGATGCAAATTTATCTACATCCCAACAAATTATTGACTACTATTTTAGTGGTTCTCTTGGAAAGATAAAGTTAAACATTCAATACAATGATTTTCAAAACTACATCCACTTTTCATCAGCAACCGAACGAGTTGAAAACTTTGTATATAAACTTCAACAAATTGAGGCATACAACTCACGAATTGATTTTTTAACAGGCATCAGCGGTTCAGCCGCATTAACCAATATTTCACAATCAATTAGTCGTAGGGATAAAGTTGTTGGTGCATTTGATGGGTTTGAATATTGGATGTATTATCAAGATACATCTTCAATCTATACACACTGGTCGTCTTCTGCCTTTACAATTACACCATATCCAAAAGTGTCAACATTCCCATATGTTTTACAACCACTAACATCATCTCAAGCACAATCGTGGTATGCTGGGGTTCAATCATCAGCATCGTTGTATGACTCACAAAACCCGGCAAGACTTCGTAATTTTATTCCAATTCATCTACAAGAGGATGATAAAAATTCGGATTACATTACATTCATTGATATGATTGGTCAACACTTTGATATTTCGTGGACCTATATAAATTCATTAAGTGATATCAACAAAAGAGAAGAGCATCCGTGGGATGGTATGTCCGATGATTTACTATTCAATGTTGCAAAATCAATGGGGTGGTCTTTATCAAACGGATATGGCGATTCGGACTTATGGACTTATGTTCTTGGAACTGACCAAACAGGTTCATTAGCTCAAACAGGTCAATTAAAAACCAAATCAAGAGAAAAAATTGTAAAAGAAACTTGGAGAAGGATTGTAAATAACTTACCATACATTTACAAAACAAAAGGAACTCCAAGGTCAATCAAAGCACTTCTCGCTACATATGGTATTCCACAAGCGTTCCTACAAATTCGTGAATATGGTGGTCCTACAATTATTGATGTTCCAAACCAATACGAACACGAAAGATTTGTATACAAAGTAAACATTGACGCTGAAGCTGGAAAGTATATTGTAAACCCTTGGGGACAAATTCAACCCGAAGGTTATTCATCAAGATTTCCATATAGTATTGAGGTTATTGCAAAATTACCTGCAAGTATTGGTTCGGATGATGGTGGTGTAACTGGCGAATACACTATTTTTGATATGGTTGTTCCGGGAGAAAGGATGTCAGTTAAATTTAATGGTGTTAATTCTACTACTGCTAACTTTACATTAGTTTCTGGCTCAACCTCATTATTAACCACAAATAACTTTACTTGGAATGGTAGTAGAGATGTTGTAATAGTTTTAAATAACGATTCAACAACTACATCTTTAAGAGCGGCTATGCCGGATAACTTTGGTGGTATTCTTTCAAGTGTTAGTGCTTCGATAGCTACACCAGGCACTGTTACGGCAATTTGGGGGAGTAATGGTTCTTTAAATGTTGGTTCTCCAACTGATAATGATTACACTCAATTTAATTTACAAGAATTAAGATACTACTATAACACTATCAGTCAAGAGATTGTTGAAGACCACGCAAAAAATCGTGATGCTTACTTTATTGATGATAACACAACCGACCTTGATACGACAGGTTCATTGGTGACTTTATTGTATAGACAATTTTTTGATAGTAAATATGGTGGTTCAAATTGGAATAGTGGTTCATTACACCCAAACCAAGAAGTAACTACTACCTCTACTGGTAAAATTTTAAGTTGTTCATTTGGACCAAGTGTTTCAGCAGCTGACCTTGAAGGTGAGTTAGATACATACTACTCAAAGATTCCATCAGCAGGCGCATTAAATGTAAATAACAATAAAATTCGTATTGAATCATCAAGTCTGGCTGGTGTATTATCACCTGATAAATCACAAGAAAATAGTCAGTATGATTACGCTCCACTTGATTCAAACTTGATTGGTGTTTACTTTTCAACTACGGATACTGTAAATTACGACATTTATAATTCCGAAGGTTATTTTGAAATTGATGATTGGGTTGGTGATACTGATGAAAGATACAATGAGTCATATCCACTTTTAAGATATAGGTCTCAAAACTACTTTGCTAAATACACAACCAAGACCGCATTAAATCTTATTTTAAGTTTATTGGCTAGATATGATTCATCTATTTTTAGTCAAATCAAACAAGTTCTTCCTGCTCGTGTAAATTATATGAGTGGTATCTTAATTGAACCACACATTCTTGAACGAAACAAATACAAAAGAAATCGTGGTATTACACGAGATTTCCATCAGTATGTTGGGACTATACCTCTTTATGTTGAATCAAACATTACCGCAAGTAGAAATGACTATGGATTTAGTAGTGGGTCTGGCATTGTAAATGATGGTGTTATTGATTTATACAACTATCTACCATCAACATACCAATATCAAATTGCAAGTCTATCATCAAGTATTTCATGTTCTATTGGGTCAGTTTCAACTACTGTAAGTGCTAGTATCATTAACGAACCATTCATAATCGGCGATAACACAGCTTCATTTACTTTAGCTAATTTAAATACAAATGCTTTATCAATTGAACATATAACTTCATCAATTTTTTGGATAATCAATGCCGATTTATCTACGCAAGTATTTATTGGTCCAGGTGGTAGCTCAATTAGCGCAAGTGTTAATAATATTTCATGGAATGGGTCAGATGGTCAAATACGTTTTTCATCAGGATATACAATTGGGGGTTATGGTGGGTTTTCTGATATATTTATCTTATCAAATACCAATGGCTTTACATTGGATGAGTTTGGAGAATTTAATTCATCAAGTTTGCAAGATGTGTGTCAATCAAACACCACCTATGTCAATAGAACAAATGGATATTGGGAATACTCACCCACCGGAAGTCAAGCGGTAAACGCTAGAACAACAAGTCAAGCGTTCATCGTTAATAGATTCTTTTCAACGGCTGGTTCCGCAAGTAGAAATGAGGCGTTCTCATCATCACTTTCGCCAGCGGATGTGCAGGACTATCGTGGATTATCAATTGAAAATCTATACTTCAATGGATGTAGAATTACTTCGGATTCTTTGACTACGGATTCAACGGATACGCCAGATGGTGGTCCTGTAATTGAAGTAAATGTGGTTGATTCAAATACATTGGTTCTATCAACCAAAACTGCGTTAGATGGTGATTTAAGAATAGGCTCAGCTGAACCAATTCAAACTATGGTTCCAACCGAATTAATTTCTTTACAAAATTACGAAGAATCCATTTCTCAAACATCAACTCAAAAAAGAAATGATATTGACACGGAACAAGCTGTATTGAATGCACCATTTATTTATACAATTCCATCAAGACCTTTGTATAGAGATGCTGTTTCTACACAACAACAAGTGGCAGGAAATGTGACAATTCAAACAAATTTTATACAACCACGAAATGGTTAAGTTTAATTTAATAAAAAAATGATATTTATATACATAAAATAAGGAAACACTATGGGATATTTAGATAATTCATCGGTAACTGTTGATGCGATTTTGACCAAAAAGGGAAGAGAACTTCTTGCACAAGGTCGTGATAAGTTTCAAATCACACAATTTGCATTAGCAGATGATGAGGTTGATTACAACCTTTGGAATCCAGCACACTCATTGGGCTCTGATTACTATGGCGCAATTATTGAAAATATGCCGGTATTAGAAGCCCTAACTGATGAAAACTACACTATGAAGTTTAAATTGTTGACTCTTCCAAAATCAACTGTAAAACTTCCAATTATCGTTCCTTCAGTAACCACTCTTTCTTTAGAAGAGTCCGGCATTACTTCTACTATCAACATCACAACCAAAAATGGTGGAAACTCATTATTAGGATACACCGCAGTGTTGTTAAATTCAGACGCAGCAAATATCGTTGGTAATCCTGGTGTTCCTGGTGGAACTTCTCCAAGTGTTAATACAACATCATACATCTCTAATAAGAGTGTTACGGTGGTTGGTAAAGACGCATTCACAATCACAACAAAAGTTCTTCCATCCGCTACCGCAATTACAACTCGTATTATCTTTATTGGTAATGAGACCGGCGGTAGAACCGAAGTAACTTTAACCGTAAACCCATTCACAGGTAGAGTGTTAAACACACGAACTGTCGCAGGACTATAAAATTAAAAAGGACAAAATATGTCAGATTCTCCAATTTTTTCTTTCAATAATCCAGCCGGTGGTGGTTCAACTGGAAATGTTGGTGGTGTAGGTGGTAATACCACACCATCCCCATCAGGAACACCACCAGCAAGCACCTTAACCGCTCAACAACTTTTGTCGTTTGACATTAGTGAAAATAGAACTCCTATTGTTCCTGCTGGCGCATACAATGTTGGTAATGGAAAAGTTTACACAGCATTCACTACGGATGATGTAGTTGAAGGTGGTAATCAAAGAATTACTCGTGGTTTGTGGAGTGGTAATGTTGGCGAATTAACCACGTTCTTTACTTCATCATTTCAGTCTGCTACTCAAAAACAATACTACTACGAAATTTATAATGGTAATCCAACCCTTTCAACTTCACAAGCACAATTTTCGGTTGCATATGGACATAGATTGGGTAGTGGTTCGTTGGATGCGGGTGTAGATGGTGATGCTCCATCTAAAGCAATTTATGGTCAGTATCAACAAACACTTTTACCATCAACCCAAACTCAATTTACATTTGGAACCGCAACTTCTAATGATATCTACGCTATTACAATTAATAGAGCAAGATTAAAAGATAAGTTAGATAGAGGAAACTGGGAACTTTGTATTTCGGGCTCTCCTACTGGCACACTTCGTTTAATTGATGATAGTGGTGATGTAAATCAAAATTCATCTAATGACGCAGAATCATACAATGTTGTATCAGGTTCTCTTGCTAGTGGTGTATTTTCTACAACACAAATATTTGGAGCTGTATACCCACATAGAGGTGTAATTATCTTAAACCCAGCGGCTCTTGACGCTTCTGCTTCTTTGGGAACTGTTAGAACAAATAGTAATGCTCAGAATCATAATAAATTATTCCTTGCAATTAGTGGTGCTGCTGCAGCAAACTCAAGTAATGGGTTTCAAGCAAGAAACGAAGAAGAAGTTAAATCTACATTCTTTTTTACAAGGGTTAAAAATGCAGAATATAACTTTTCAAATAACCCATCCTATGTAACAGGTTCAGATGGTGACTTGGGTCAATCTACCTTTATTGGTGACCCAAAAACTTACATCACAACTGTTGGATTATATAACAACGATAATGAGTTATTAGCAATTGCTAAACTATCTAAACCAATCTTAAAGTCATTTTCAAACGAGGTCCTTGTTAAGGTTAAACTTGATTTTTAAAGATGTTTGTATTAAATGAGTATTGTATTCAAAAAAATATTCCAAGAGGGTCTACAACGAAGACCCTTTAAGGCTCACAAAAGATATGAAGTAACTAATATAAATTACTCATCATCTTTTGGAATACAAGTATTACGAGCAATTAACCCAAACGATACAAAAGTTGAAATTTCATCTTCGGTTAATGGTAGTATTGCAGTAGACCCAAATACTCACTTTAATACAAACGCTTGGGGGTCAATGACCCAAGTATCACAAGAGGTTCTTTGGAGTTCTCTTAATCAAGTATTTTTCCAAGAGTCAGACAAGACTTTATATGACACCGCTTCGGTGATGTCTATACCTGTAAATAAGTTTGGTGATGGTATCAAGCCAGGTTCGGTGTTTATTTTGGATAATTCACACTATCCATCAGCATCAATAAAATTATACGACCAATCAATGGATGATTCTTATGGTTTATTGATTGCAAATGAATTAACTTCTTCAGTAAAAGTAAATCAATCTGATGTTATATTAAAATTATCATTTGATAATACCAAACGAGTTCTTGACTTTTCAAACTTTCAAAACGAAATTATAGTAAGTTAATATGCCAACTTATACACTTACAACCAACTATACAAACAATGTAACTGGCTCTACGCTCCGTAGTTCTGCTGACCCGGCGTCATCAATAGTTACAACTCGTACAGTCACGGGAACTCAAACGGGAGCTTATCTATTTAATGTTGCATATCTTCATCCTGGCAGTGGTTATGAGTTTACTTCTGTTGGTAATATTTCATTTGTACTTGATGGTAACCCATATACACCCGGTTCTGGTGTAGTTGGTGCTGCTTTAAACCCAAGCGGATATATAACTATCCAAACTGTCCAGCAAAATCCAAGTAATACATACACTTTAGTATTAAATGGAACCGCTATGGCAGAAGCTCCACCCGCCGAAGACGAGGGGTCGGGCGGCGGTGGTGGTTCCGGTGGTTCATCGGGCACTTCAACTACAAGTGGTGTGGGTGGAACCGGATATGCATATTCATTTGGAGCAACAACTCAAAGCATTCTTATAAGACATAACTCTAACTTTGATGTTTTTAATAAAAGAGATAATTGGGGTATTTCATTTTGGGCAAGTTTACCACCCACCCAATCTACAGTAGGTGATTTTTCTACCGAAAAACTTATTGTATCAAAGCATATCGCAGAACGATATATAAACGAAGATGGAACCATCACTACTCAAAACTCCGAAGTAGGCTCATATCCCTTTAAAGTGGGTGTTTATACTTCATATAGTGATGTAAATGGTAAAGTATTCTTTGAAACATCTGATGGAACTTCTACCAATCGTGTAACTTCATCAGCACAATACAACGATGGTTCATATAGACATTTTGCATTTAACAAGACGGGTTCTCTATATGAAATTTGGGTAAATGGTGCAAGAGTAGCAAGTCAGTCAGTTTCATATCCATTTAATATCAATAACCAAAAAGATATTTTAATTGGTAATGATTCATATGGTAATGAGTTTGGATTTAGTGGTTCACTTGATGAATTTAGATTACATCGTGAAGCACTTACCACATCCGAAGTATCATCACTTGCTGACAATAATGTTATTAGTGGTTCATACCTTCAAAAAAATGATGTTGGGTATGTATTCTACAAACAAGGTATGATTGTAGTGACCGACCCAAGACCACGATATCAAAATGTTCTTTTGGGTGATGGTAATATTACATATACCACCTCTTCGGGTTATCAAGTTGATTATCGTTCAACAAAAGTCGTAGAAGAAATAGTTGCTCTTTGTGAAATTGGTAAAGAAGAATTTCTTGTTACATCCAATCCATCCGCAAGATATACCCCAAGTGAAAATGAATTTCAACTTGCAGGATTTACAATGTCTTCTTCATTTTATCCATATGTGACTACACTTGGGTTATACAATGATAGTGGTGATTTGTTGGCTACGGCAAAATTAGGGTCTCCCTTAAAAAGAAGAAATGATGTGGACGTAACAATTCAGGTTAAATTTGATATAGATTAAATAAAAGTTATGGCAAATGGAAATTGGAGTCATATCCAAAAATCAAAAGGACATAAGTCTGGTCTTGAAACTAAAATTAACGAACAATTAAGAATTCAAGGAATTGATGGTGAATACGAAAAACACGAAGTATCATACATCATCCCAGCATCACATCACACTTATAAGCCGGACTTTAAATTACCAAATGGTATTTACATTGAATCTAAAGGGTGGTTCTTGCCCGAAGACCGCAAGAAACATTTGTTAATCAAAGAACAACATCCTGAAATGGATTTGAGATTTATCCTTCAATCTCCAAATGGTAAAATTTATAAGGGTTCAAAAACTACTTATGCTCAATGGTGTGATAAACACGGATTCAAGTGGGCTAGTAAACAAATTCCACAAATATGGATTGAAGAAACCCCTAAACAAAATTTCTTTGATTTCTCATAAATATTTCGTATATTAGTGGTATGGAGGAAAGACTATTATCACTTTTAGAATCTATTCTTGGTAAATCCAAGAAAACTTCGGGCGACAATTACTCGTTCTATTCTCCATTTGTAGACCACTACAAGAGAAAATTAGAAATTAACATACGATTAAATTCCAAAGGAGAAAATCCTTGGCATTGTTGGATTTCTGATGAAAAGGGTAGAACAATTAAGTCACTCTTTAAAAAGCTTCGTGTATCTAAACAAACTTGGGATGAATACAATTCAATCTTCAGCAAGGTAAATAGATACGCAAGTGAGTATGAAACTGGCGAAGTTATAGAGCAAGTAGAACTTCCAAAAGAATTTAAACCACTCTACCAAAAGTCAGACTCCATCAAGTGGAAACACGCTATGAATTACTTGTTAAGTAGGGGGGTTCGTGCTGAAGATATTGTTAAATACAATATTGGATATTGTGAAAGTGGTGAATACGATAATAAAGTTATTATACCATCTTATGATGGGGGTGGTAAGTTAAACTACTTTGTTGGTAGGTCATTTTATGATACAAAGTTTAAACACAAAAATCCAAAGGTTTCCAAAGACATAGTTGGATTTGATTTATTGGTTAATTGGGATACTCCAATTATCCTATGTGAGGGTGCGTTTGACGCTATTTCAATTAGAAGAAACGCTATACCACTTTTCGGTAAATCAATACAACCAAGTCTTGAAAAAAAAATACTTGGAAAATTGGTAAAAAAGTTGTATATTTGTTTAGATTCGGATGCTATAAAAAATTCCATAGGGTTGGCTGAAAAGTTTGTATCGTATGGAATTGAAACGCATTTAGTGGAGTTAAAAGATAAAGACCCATCTGACATGGGATATGAAAATATAAATAAACTTATTTACAATACACCATCCTTAACACTCCGAAGGTTGGTTGAGTTGAAGATGAACGGCTTATGAGTAAAGTTAAAACTCTTAATATTGGTATAGAAAAGATTGGTAAGATTTATCACATCGCTGATGTCCATATTAGAAACCTAAAAAGACATTCCGAGTATCGTGATGTGTTTTCCCAACTTTATGGACAAATTTTGTCTACAATGGCGGAAAATGACATCATTGTGGTTGCTGGGGATATTGTTCACGCAAAAACGGATATGTCACCGGAAGTAGTTGATTTAACACAAGAGTTCTTTACTCGTTTATCAGACCTACTACCAACCATTGTAATTCCGGGTAATCACGATGCTAATCTAAATAACCCATCTCGTATGGATGCTTTACAACCTATTGTAAATGCGTTGAAGCTTGATAATCTATACTACCTTCGTGATACCGGCGTTTGGAAGATTGGTAATTGTTCGTTCTCACATCAGTCAGTATTTGATGAATCGCCGGGCTTTCCACCACCAGTTGATATTGAAGGGTGTGACTATAAGATTGCATTATTCCACGGAGCAGTTGATAAAATTGTGACCGAGTTTGGGTTTGTAATTGAAAACAAAAAAGTTCTTGTAGATAATTTCAAGGGATATGATATTGTTCTTCTTGGAGATATTCACAAACCAAACAATGGTGTATTGGGTAATGATTGGATTAAGTATCCAGGTTCCTTGATTATGCAGAACCACGCAGAGTCGGTATTTCCAGAACACGGAATTTTGATATGGGATGTTGATACAAAAAGAAACGAGTTTGTTCAGATTAAAAATCCATATGGGTATGTGACGGTTGATGTTGAGAATGGTAAGATTGTATCTAACTCACCAATTCCACAAAAACCACGAATGAGAATTCGTGTTAAAAATACCAAAGCTGCTGACCTAAACAAATTGATTGCAGAATTAAAAAAGGGTAGACAAATTCAAGAACTGACGGTTCAAAAGGTTATTACTCATAAGAATTCTAACGAAAGCGAAAAGATTGTTCTTCAAAATGTGCGTGATGTTGCATATCAAAATAAATTAATTGAAGAATACCTTTCGGACACGGAACACTTGACCGAAGACCAAATGAGTGTTGTAAAGGGAATTAACACGGACCTTAACGCTAAGTTGGGTAGTCACACTATCAAACTGAATTCTACTTGGATTCCAAAAACATTTGAATTTTCAAATATGTTTTCATACGGACCAAACAACATCATTGATTTCAGTAATATGAAAGGCGCGTATGGAATCTTTGCACCAAACGCAAGTGGTAAGTCAACCCTATGGGATGCTTTGTCGTTTTGTATCTTTGACAAATGTTCACGAACCTCAAAAGCTGAGGATGTGATGAACTATTCTAAAAATTCGTTTGATTGTAAATTTACTTTTGACCTCAATGGTGTTGACTATGTAATTGAACGAGGTGCAAAGAAATCTCCAAAGAGGGGAACTGTAAAGGTAGATACAAACTTTTACAAAATAGAAAATGGTGTCATAGAATCTCTTAACGGAGAACAACGAAGAGACACAAACTTTATTATCCGTGAGTATGTAGGAACTTATGATGACTTCATCCTTACAGCAATGTCCACCCAATCAAACAATACTGGCTTTATTGACAAGTCACAAAAAGAACGAAAGGAACTACTTGCGCAATTTTTGGATATGGATGTATTTGAATCTCTTTACCAAATTGCAAGTGAAGAAATCAAAGAACTATCCGCTCTTCTAAAAGATTACAAGAATCAAGACCTTCCTACCCAATTAGCTGACGCTGAGGACACTTTAACATCTATTACAGGTTCTTTAACCCAATTAGAAGATAAGCGTCTTAAATTGGATTCTCACCGAGATTCAATCAACACAAAGATTGAGTTTGAAGTTGGTAGTTTGAAGCCCGTTGATGATGTTGGTGATGTAGAACAATTAGAATCCCATTTAGAATCACTTAACAAACAACGAAAGACGCAAGAGACTGAATGTGGTATAAATTTTTCGGAACTTAAAAGTATAGAAGCCAAACAAGGAGATGTTGAGTCAAAGATATCTAATTTAAACATTGATGACTTAAAAGAAAAAAACGAACAATATAAAACTTACAACAATAAGTTTAATGAAATCGGAGTTCAACTTGATAAGTTAGAATCTCAAATGATTCACGCTAAAAAACATTTGGATGGCATTGGGTCTCTTACCTTTGATGATAATTGTGACCATTGTGTAAGTAATAAAAATACACCATTTGCAAAACAAGCTCAAACCCTTGAAGATGAACTACAAAAGCTTGGTAAGGAATATAGTGAGTTGGTGACCAAGCGTATGGATGTAATGACTTTACGAAATCAAAATGATGTGACCAAAGAACTAAAACTTTGGGATGAACTTTCCGAAACTTCTTCTAAATTAGAAAAAGAATGGTTAAAGATTAGTCGTTCATATGAGTCGTGTTTGTCGCTTGTTAAAGATTATGATACCTCTATTAAAAATTTAGAAATTGATATCCAAAAAGCAAAGAACCAACAACAAGCGGTAGAGCATAACAAGTTGGTAAAAGAAAAGATACAATATTTAAAAGGTAAAAGAACTGAAATTGAAGATTCAATAAAAGAAACTACCAACGAATTAATGCACATCAATTCAGAGATTAAGGTCGCTGAAAAAACCATTGAGAATGTTCACCAATCTTTGGAAAAACTTCGTGGTATGGAAACGAAATATGATGGTTATGAATACTACCTCAAATGTGTAAAGAGGGATGGTATTCCATACAATCTTATTTCAGAGGTTCTTCCAAAATTAGAAATGGAAATTAACAATATTCTTTCACCTATTGTAGATTTTCAAATTCTATTGAATACGGATGGTAAAAATATCAATTCATTTATTGCTTATTCTGATACTGAATACTGGCCATTAGAACTTACAAGTGGTATGGAAAAGTTTATTTCATCTATCGCAATCCGAACCGCTTTGATAAATGTATCTAATTTACCACGACCAAACTTTATTGCAATTGATGAGGGGTTTGGTTCATTAGACACGGACAACTTTAACTCACTCTATTTATTATTTGATTATCTAAAGACGCAGTTTGATTTTATAATCACCATTTCACACATTGACAAAACAAGAGATATGGTAGATTTCATTATTGACATCAATAAAATCAAAGGGTTTTCATCTATAAGATATTTATAAGAAATGGAGTAGTTAATGGGTTTACCGCTCAAAATAAAATCAAAACAAAATCTATCTAAATATAGAGTTTTAGTAGAAGATTCATCAGCAACATCTGATGAGTATTTTTCTATTGTAGAGTTTCCAGAATACTTGGGCGAGGGTAAAAACCTACTTCGTATTAAAACAAACCCAAACATATTTGAGCCCAATACTCAAATTTTTATTGAAGTATTAGACCCAAATGGAACGCCTGTATATTGGGAGATTCCAAATCATAGAGAAAATGATAATTCAAGGTTAATCTCTATTTGGGTGTATGGTGATAGAACTGACCGATATAATAATGGTAAGGGTATTGGTGAGATAATCTTACTTGGAACCTTATCAACTACATCGGATGGTAATCAAGTTCCTACTGATTTCAAAAAGATTCCAAATGTAAGGTGGAGACGCAAAGTTTCATTTGCACCAAATAAACCATCAAATGGTAAAATTGTATTTAAGTCTGATAGTTTACCAAAACTAGCACTGTCTTCAAGTGTTGATACATTTACCAATAAGATAGTATCAAATAATCAATTGGTTAGAACCATAACCGAATCTGATGTTTACTATAAAAAATCTACATTTGGTAATACTGTATCGCTTGAAAATTATGGTGGTGATACCTTTGAAGGACAAATGGTCGGTGGTATTGTTTATGGTAATTTATCCACTACATTGTTTCCAAGATTGGGTGGTAGTCAATCACAACCAACAACATTTACAGCAAGTATTACAAATGTTGTAAGTAATCAAATTTTAAGAATCCAAAATCCCCTAACTCAAAGTGATAATAGAACAAATGGTTCTATTCACACCTATGAATATTCGGATGGAACTATAAATGTAAATGTAGAATATTACTCTACCGCATCCGATACACAAACTCAAAACCAAGTTGCGGTTGCAAATATAAACTTAACTAACCTTGACCCTATTGTAGGTAGAGTTCATTCGGTTAATACCTTACTTAAATCTCAAGGATTAACTTCAGCTGAATTTCAGTTAATATCAAATAATAGAGTAGAACCCACATCATCCGTATCATTCAAAGTTCCAATTCCAACGGAACAACTAAATGACCCAAAAACTTTAAAATTACAATTTTTAAATGTAGATGGTGTTAAATCAGAAACCGAACTTATTCAATCTGATGTTGTATTCACAGGTGGTAATGTTTATATAGCAGGCGACCAATCGTTAATCACGGGTTCATTTCATATTGGTAATTCTATTGGAACTGGTATTGAGATGGCGGGTAATTCAAGTGGATACCTAAAATCAGTTGGTTATAAAGGACTAACTTCAGCATCTCTTGGTAAGGGTCCGGGTGGTTTCCTTATTTGGAGTGGTAGTGGTAATCTTCAAATTGGGGTAGACCAATATCCTGGCGTTGGTATGGAAATGGTTTCCGCTGGGGGGTCATCAAGTTTCTTCTTTACAACCCACGATGGTGGAAATCTAAAAGTGATTACGGATGAGTTTTTTATTGGAACTAAAAATACACAATTCATTAGTGGTTCAAATGGTAATATAGAAATTAGTTCATCATTTTTTCACCTTGACCCAAAAAATCAAAAAAATATTATTGGTGGATTTGTTATAACACCAACTGCAGTAAGTTCATCACAATTTGATACCTCCGCATCAATATCAGTTCCAAAACTTGCACTTAAATCAAATGGACAAATCACGGGTTCTAATGTTTTAATCCAAAGATTATTGGATGGTGATTTTTATACTTTGTTTGATACAAATACTGGTATAATTGACGCAAGAAATAATGGTAGACAAATTATATCAGATTATGTTGAATATGAGTGGACCGGTTCGGTTGAAACAAAAGTAGCAGAATATTACTTTCAGCTAATGCCAGGTGAAAATCGGTTAGTATACGCATTTAGTCAGTTAGCTCATAGACAAGCAAGTGGTTTAACCGGTGGTTATGTTCAAGGAACTTGTAAAATGACTTTACAAATTCCAAACACCGGTTCAGTCACAAATGGAACATATGGATACAGTGGCCCTACGAATGGAACTTTTTTTTATGATGGATTTATAAGTGCTTCTGAATACACAGTGTTTGAACAATCTTTAGGGAATATTGCAACAAACGATTTTTATTCAAGTAAAACAAATCAGCCAGGTGACCAAGCTAGTTTTTATAGTATTCCATCAAATTTACAAGGTCGTTTAATTCGTGCAAATGTTTATTTAAAAACTCTAAATGTGCTAACGACTGGAACAAGAACCGCTGGAACTTTTTCAAGAATAAAAGGTCTTAGCGTAGTTTCAACACGACAATTTGCTCAAAGAGCTGGTGATATTACCGAAGTGTTACCTGATTTGGGTGATATCGTAGAATTATAAAATAGATACTTATTA
>ERZ807355.12-NODE-12-length-18002-cov-8.998273_pt1 | contig 18002 bp, 26 predicted proteins | sample MGYA00520898_ERZ807355 | MGnify/ENA primary metagenome ERZ807355 (study PRJEB31431, sample SAMN03801317) | freshwater metagenome | biome: Freshwater; feature: Lake; material: Water | place: Canada:St Catharines | collected 2012-08-12 | depth 1 m m ... | reverse complement strand
TCCTGAGACAAGACTAAGCGACGAGAATAATTTTAACTTGGGTAACAATGGTGAAATCTCAAGAGACGAGATTAAGTTTTCTAAGTTTGTTGATAGATTGAGAACAAGATTCAATCAATTGTTTATCAAGGCTTTGGAGAAGCAATGCGTTCTCAAAGGTATTATGACTACTGATGAATGGAAAGAAGTTTCAACAGCTATTACTTTCCAATACGCAAGAGACAACTATTATGCTGAACAGAAGAACAATACAATCCTTCAAGGTAGAGCAAACCTATTGTTGCAAATGCAACCTACCATTGGCAAGTATTATTCAAATATTTGGGTTAGAAAAAATATTCTGATGCAAACTGAAGAGGATATTGCAGAGATGGATGAGCAGATTGCTGAAGAGCAATCTATGGAGCAGTACCAACCAGCTGATCAACAGCCTGGTGGACCTCCAGGCGGTGGTGCACCTTTCGGAGGAAACTCTGATGAACAACCCCCCAGTGAACAAACTTGATAAATAATTGGAGATTAATATGCCTGACTATTCTGTAGATATGATAAATTTTGTAGTAGATCAAAAACCCAATGAGTTTGTTAACTCATTCAATGCTCAAATGCAGCAAAAGGTAACCGATATTATTACAGGTTATAAAGCTGAGCTAGCAAAAAGTTATCTAGCACCTGCTGAAGAGTCAGAAGAAGAACAACAAGAAACCGAGGTTACATCAGATGAAGACTCTGAAACAAATACTTGAAGTATACGCACCTGATACAAAGGATGGTAAAGCCTTTGTTCAGAAGCATGCTATCGTAAAGACGACTGATGCAAATGGTAATGGAGACGATGTTTTCCAAGCAGCCAAAGTAAAGAAGACCGACCGCAAAAATGAACGACATGGTCATGAGCCAGGTGAAGATGAAAAGGTATATGAAGCTGTAAAGATGTTTGCCGACTTCATCCAAGAAGGTGAAAAGGCTGATCAAGAAGTTTCTGCTGACTTTAAAGAAATTGTTTTGTCCAATGGCAAAGTAATGAAGATTCCTGCTAAAAGAGCTGAAGTTAGAAAAGAAGAGACTGAGATTTCTGAAATGGAAAAGTCCATGGCTTATGCTATTGGTACTAAGTCAGCAATGAAGTCTACTGGCGACAAGCCACCTCTTGAAAAGTCTACAATCACTAAATCTCACAAGATTGCTAAGTCTATCCTGAAAAAGGAAGACTACAATGCTGATGACTTTAAATCTTTCATCAAGGAACATACTGAACAAATGACTGATGAAGAACTTGATTTGATCGAGCAGATCTATAATGATCTTGACGAAGAAGAAGCCCAGACATTTGTTTCAGTTGTTGAAGCAGGCGAGCTTGATTCCTTTTTAGAAGAACTTAATAAGGCATTGGAAGAATAATGGCAGAAATTATTAAACTCGTAGGCACAGAGATTACTCTTAACGCTACTGCCAATTTGGTGTCCTCTGCATCAGCTGTTAAAGTATCAAATGCCAATACAACAACAACTACTTTGCTAACAGTGGTGCCTTCTTCTGGTGCCAATACCACTACAACACTTTTAGCGTCCTCAACTATATTGTTGCAAAAAGCACCTGATGCAAAGATTGCATCTTCATTGACTAGCTTGGTAACAGCAACACCTATTGCATTCACCTAAGGACTATCATGAGGTTAATTACAGAACTAAACGAAGATGTAAAATGCATCGTTGAAGAAAAAGAAGGCCAGAAAAAATTCTTCATTACTGGTCCTTTTATTCAGACTGAGCAAAAGAATAGAAACGGTCGTATCTATGGCCGTAGTATCATGGAGAAGGAAGTTAAGCGCTATAACGAGCAGTATGTTGATACTAACCGTGCTCTTGGCGAACTAGGTCATCCAGATGGTCCTTCCATCAACCTTGATAGAGTATCTCATAAAATTGTTAGCTTGAAGCAAGAAGGTAACGACTTTATTGGTAAGGCAGAAATTCTTGGAACACCTATGGGTATAATTGCAAGAAAGTTGTTGGAGAGTGAAGTCGGTCTTGGTGTATCTACTCGAGGTATGGGTTCTGTAGTAATGAAGAACGGTGTTACTTACGTTCAAGATGACTTCCATTTAGCAACTGCTGCTGACATTGTTGCAGATCCCTCAGCTCCCGACGCCTTCGTGCAAGGTATCATGGAAGGTGTTGAGTGGGTGTGGGATAACGGTATCCTTAAACAGCAACAAATTGAGCAATATAAAACCGTGGTAGATAATAGAGTGGGCAAGCGTGACTACGAAGAAACTGCTATTAAAGTGTTCGAGCACTTCCTAGGTTCTATAAGAAATAAATAATATTATAAATAAATTAAATAGTTTAAGGAGAAACTCAATGGCTAAAGGAAAATCATTCGGAGACATCGTTAAATCTGTGTTATCCGAACAGACAATCGAAGAGACGATGGAAGTTGGTGGTGGTGCTACCGGTGGCGCCAAGGCTGCTGATCCACATGGTGGTCAAGCTCCAGCTCGCAAAGGCGATAAGCGCAATAGCGATTCCATGGAAAAGGGTCAGAACCCAGATGGTACGCCAATCGAAGATACTGATTCCAATAACAACACAAAACCAACAGGTGACGCATCTAGTGGTAATAAAGCATCTATCAAAGCTAAGCCTAGTGCAGCTTCTGGTTCGATGAAAGAACACATCGATGCTATTTTCAATAACGAAGATCTTTCAGAAGATTTCCGTACGAAAGCATCTACAATTTTCGAAGCTGCTGTACAAGCACAGCTTCAAGAAGAGAAGACTAAGTTGGAAGAGCAATTTGCACTTTCTTTGGAACAAGCCAAAGAAGACTTGCAAGCTGACTTGGTTGAGAAACTAGACCAGTATACTACGTATGCTGCCGAACAGTGGATGGAAGAAAATCGCGTTGCGATCGAATCCGCACTGAAGTCTGAGATCACAGAAGATTTTATCAATGGACTCAAGGGTTTGTTCCAAGAACATTACATCGAGATTCCAGAAGATAAGGTGGACGTGCTTAGTCAAATGGCTGAGAAAGTTCAAGAACTTGAAGATAAGCTCAACAGCGCTATCAACGAGAACATGAATTTGAAAGGCCAAGTGGATGAGAACGTTCGTGAAAGAATCCTTGCAGATGTATCGGAAGGCCTTGCTGCGACTCAAGTTGAGAAGCTAGCAGCTTTAGCCGAAGGTGTCGACTTTGACAATTCTGAAAACTTTAAAAAGAAATTAGAACTTGTTAAAGAGAACTACTTCCCTTCAACAACTTCGTCCAAGCAATTGAACGAAGAAGCAGAAGATGAAGCTCTAGCATTGAACGAGGAAACTACGGCAAGTCCTAAGACAGGGGATAAAGCAGTTAATGCATACGTCTCAGCGTTGTCTAGAACTCTTAAGAAATAAGATTTATAAATAAATCAACTTAACCTGAAAATTTTAAAGGGGAAAACTAAAATGTATGTAACTGAAGAACTACAATCTAAGTGGGGCCCAGTTCTTGATCACGAAGACTTACCTTCGATCAAAGACACCCACAAGCGTAATGTGACTGCTACTATTCTCGAGAACACAGAACGTGCTCTTCGCGAATCTGGCTCACAAGGCGGATTCTTGACTGAGTCTCCTATCAACGCTGTAACAAACGTTGCCAACTTCGATCCAGTTTTGATTAGCTTGGTTCGTCGTGCAATGCCTAACCTTGTCGCTTATGACATCTGCGGCGTTCAGCCAATGACAGGCCCAACAGGCTTGATCTTCGCTATGCGTAGCAAATATGCTAACAGCACTGCTGTTGGTACAGAGAACTTCTACAACGAAGTTAACACTGCTTTCTCTACCGTTAAAGGTGGTGGTGCTCAGTTGGGTAATGCTCACACTGGTACAGCAGTTGGTGGTGCTTCTAGCAACACTTTGAACTTGCCAGCTAACGGATACAACTTTGCAGAAGGTATGTCCACAGCTACTGCTGAAGCCCTAGGCGACAGCGGCGGTAATGCATTCCCAGAAATGGCATTCACGATTGACAAAGTAACAGTGACAGCTAAGTCACGTGCTTTGAAAGCTGAATACACAATGGAACTTGCACAAGACTTGAAAGCAATTCACGGTCTTGACGCTGAAACAGAATTGTCAAACATCTTGACTACAGAGATCTTGGCTGAGATCAACCGCGAAGTTATTCGTACAGTTAACGTTACTGCCGTTCGCGGTGCTAACACTGGCACGACAACTGCTGGTGTGTTCGATCTTGACACTGACTCTAATGGTCGTTGGATGGTTGAGAAGTTCAAAGGCTTGATGTTCCAAATCGAACGCGAAGCTAACCAAATTGCCAAAGACACACGTCGTGGTAAAGGTAACATCCTCATCTGCTCTTCAGACGTAGCTTCTGCATTGCAAATGGCTGGTGTGTTGGATTACGCTCCTGCTTTGAACAGCAACAACTTGCAAGTGGATGACACTGGCAATACATTTGCTGGCGTGTTGAACGGTCGTATGCGTGTTTACATCGATCCATATGTCACAAACAACTACATGACTATTGGTTACAAAGGTTCCAATCCTTTCGACGCCGGTCTGTTCTACTGCCCATACGTTCCATTGCAAATGGTTCGCGCAGTTGACCAAGCTAACTTCCAACCAAAAATTGGATTTAAGACTCGTTACGGAATGGCTCCTAACCCATTCGCTAAGGGCATCACAGCAGCTAATGCAAGTGCTCTTATTGAAGTTGACTCTAACGTCTACTATCGTAGAGTTATTGTTTCCAACATATTGTAAACCGTACAATAATAATAAAGAACGGTATTAAAAGGGAGCTTCGGCTCCCTTTTTTTCGTCTGGATAAATACATTCATGAGCGCACTAGACAACCAACCAACAAATATTAACTTTCTTTCTCCACTTGGATTCAAGTTTCAGATTAAGAAAGCACCTCACCTGAACTACTTTGTTCAGTCTGTCAACCTGCCAACAGTTTCCATTGGTACTGTTGAAGTCGGTACTCCGTTTACTAAGATTCCATTCCCTGGTGACAAGTTAACCTTTGGTCAGCTTGACGTTACGTTCAAGGTGGATGAAGATATGGAGAACTACACGGAGATCTTCAATTGGATGATTGCAATGGGTCACCCAGACAGTTTAACAGATAGTGCAACAATCTACGCTGCTCCTGCAATGTCAGGTGCTGGGGTGTACTCAGATTTGTCATTGGTAATTCTCACAAATGGAATGCGTGGTAATAAGATTATTAACTTCTCCGATGCATTTCCAATCAACCTTTCTGACATCACTTTTGATTCCACTCTATCAGATGTTGAGTACGTCACTGCTACAGCAACATTTGCTTATAGAAGATTCACACTAGCCTCGTTGTAATTTAATTAATAATAGTGTATACTCCCTGCTATTGCGAGGGAATTATGAAGCTAGAAGATATTGAAACGAATTGGGGTCAGGATAGTAAGATCAATTCAGCTGATCTTGCAACTGAAAGCCTGCGTGTTCCGGAACTGCATCACAAGTACTTTAAAATCTTTACACAAGAGCGTTTGCTTTTGAAAAAGTTTGAACAAGAGTATAAGCAGATGTACAAATTAAAGTATGAATATTATATGGGGATTTTGGATGAGGGTGAACTAAAGTCTAATGGTTGGGAACCTTTTGCATTGAAGGTTTTGAAGACTGATCTTTCCATCTATATGGAAGGTGACCAAGATCTTGGTAACATTACAAACAAAATAGAATTTCAAAAAGAAAAGATTGCTTTGCTCGAATCAATTATTAAGACCGTCATCAATAGAGGTTTCTTAATTAAGAACGCAATCGATTGGAATAGATTTACTACTGGTTCATGAGTGAAGAAAATTTAGTCATTGAAAAAGTCGATGACGTTTATATGAAGGTTCATTGTGAACCGGGACTAGCATTCGAACTGAGTGAGTATTTTACATTCTCTGTTCCTGGTGCTAAGCACATGCCTATGTTTAAAAATAAAATGTGGGATGGTAAGATCCGGTTGTATAATCCAATGTCACGTTCACTGTATGTTGGGCTGAGACAGTATGTGGAAGAGTTTGCAAGGCAACGAAACTACACAGTCAGTTATACAGAACCAAGAGACTTTGCAGACAATCAGATTTCATTAATTGAAGCTCAAGAGTGGGTTGCAAGTGAAAAGTCTTTAACAATGCAACCACGTGACTATCAGTTGGAAGCTGTAGTGCATGCTTTGAGATCTAAACGTGCTCTGATGATATCTCCAACTGCTTCTGGTAAGTCTTTTATGATTTACTTAATATGCAAGTACTTGAAAAGGCGTGTGCTTGTAGTAGTCCCGACAACCACTCTCGTACATCAGATGACAAGTGACTTTGTTGAGTACGGTGCTAAGGAAGCTTGGATCCATAAGATATATGAAGGTCAGGAAAAGATCAACAACAAACCAATCACTATAACTACATGGCAATCTATCTACAAACAACCAAAGGGATGGTTTGAAAAGTTTGAGGTTGTGATTGGAGATGAGGCACACGGCTTCAAATCAAAAAGCTTGACAGGAATTATGTCCAAGCTAACCACGTGTGAATACAAATTTGGTTTCACTGGTACACTTGATGGTACACAAACACACAAGTTGGTTCTCGAGGGATTGTTTGGACCTGAGCGAGTTGTTACAACAACATCAGAATTAATTGAACAAAAGCACTTAGCTGAATTCAGAATCAAAGCTATTGTTCTTAACCACACAGCTGAAGACAGAGATAAGGCAAAGAAGTATACCTATCCAGAAGAGATCGATTTCATTACTAGCAGTGAGAAGCGAAACAAGTTTTTAATGAACCTTGTGCTATCATTGAAAGGTAATACTCTACTTTTGTTTAAGAACATTGATCACGGAACAACGTTACAAAACTATATCAGCACCAAAGCTAAGGACCGTAAGGTGTTCTACGTTGACGGTGATGTTAAAGGTGATATACGAAATGATTACCGTGCTCAGATAGAGACAGAAACAAATGCAATCATTGTTGCTTCTTTAGGAACATTCAGTACAGGTATCAATATTCGCAACCTACATAATGTGGTGTTTGCTAGTCCGAGTAAGTCAAGAGTTAAAGTATTGCAATCTATTGGTCGTGGATTGAGAAAGAGCTCAATCAAAACCAGTGCAGTTTTGTATGATGTTGCTGATGACCTATCCTACAAGTCCCATAGAAACTTCACATTGCAGCATTTTGGTGAACGTATCAGGATGTACAATGAAGAGAAGTTTGAATATAAGATTTACAACGTTCAAATTTAGGAGCCACGATGATTAAAATTATCAAACTTATTAGTGGTGTTGAGGTAGCAGGTGAATTGACAAAAGAGGATGAGTACGGAATCGTTCTCAAATATCCTCTCCAACTCAATTACAAATACTATATGTCTTCGTATCCTTCCGTCAACCTTTCCAAATATATGATGTTTGCTGGTGATGATGAGATCCACTTTCCATACGCTACAATTATTAACATGGTTGATCCAAGATCAGCTTTCGAGGAATATTACGTTAAGGCTGTCGCCGAGACAAAAAGTGAATTAGATATTATGATTGATAGACAACTAACAGATATGGTTGAATCTACAGTCATTACTAAAGATGAAATGCTGGCTGCTCTTTTAGAAGCTATGCCGACACCCGATTTGGTTAATTAAGGATTTTATGGCTACACATTACGTTGATAATAAACATTTGTATCAAGTTATTATTGAACACAAGAAAAACATTAAGGATGCGGCCGAGCAAGGAAAAGACAAACCGACTATTCCTAATTACGTTGGGCATTGTATTCTTTTAATTGCCAAACGTTTATCGCTGAAACCAAACTTCGTAAACTATTCATATCGTGAAGAGATGATTAGTGATGGGATTGAGAACTGTATTAGTTACTTCGATAACTTTGATCCTGAAAAATCAACTAACCCTTTTGCATACTTTACACAGATCATCTACTTTGCTTTCCTTCGAAGGATCCAAAGAGAAAAGAAACAGTTGTACATTAAGCACAAGTCTTATGAGAACAGTATGTTGTTTGAAGGGTCTGCTGAAAACCATGAACTCGATGAGAACGACTTCTCACCAAACATTACTACAAGTACTGATAACATGCTTGACTTTATTAAAACATTCGAAGACAATCTCGACAAGAAGAAGATTAAACGTAAACAAGGTTTAGAAAAGTTTTTTGAAGAGGAACAGTAATTGAAAGTTGCAGTTTTAGGCGACACGCACTTTGGTGCTCGTAATGATAGTGTGCACTTCTCAGTATTCTTTGAGAAGTTTTATAAAGAGATCTTTTTTCCATACATGGAACAACACAACATCAAACACGTCATCCAACTAGGAGATGTATTTGATAGAAGAAAGTATATTAACTTTCAGACTCTAAACCATTGTAAAGATTACTTCTTTAAGAAGTTGAACAATGAATACTCATCGTGGCTACTTGTTGGTAACCATGATGCCTACTATAAGAACACCAATGATGTGAATTCGTTGGATATGCTTCTAGGTGAATACAGCAACATTAATCTGATAACCAAACCAACAGAGATTGAGTTAGATCGAACAAGTGTAGTTTTACTTCCTTGGATTTGTGATGATAACATCAACGAGACGATGCAAACGGTTAACTCTACAAAGGCTCAAGTTGCTTTTGGGCATTTGGAGTTAACTGGTTTTGAAATGTATAAAGGACAGTTGATGGATCATGGTATGGATCCAAATCTGTTCAGTAAGTTTGATATGGTTGTATCTGGTCACTACCATCACAAGTCTCATGCTAAGAATATAACGTATACCGGAACGCCTTATGAGATGACATGGTCAGACTATGGAGACTTAAAAGGTTTCCATATCTTTGATACAGAAACGAGAGAGCTTGAGTTCATCAGCAATCCGTTTAAGATGTTCCACAAGTTGCATTACGATGACTTGAACCAACCTGTAGGCTACATTAATGCTTGGGACTTGACAGAGATGGCTGGTGCTTATGTTAAGGTGATTGTAAGAAATAAAACAAACACGTTATGGTTTGATTCGTTAATTGATAGACTAGAAAAGTCTGGTGTGTCGGATGTACAGGTTGTAGAAGATCACTTCCACTTAGATTTAGAGAGTGATGATGATATAGTTAGTCAAGCTGAGGACACGTTGACTATTTTGCGCAAGTATGTTGATCAGATTGACTCTACAGTTAACAAACCAAGATTAGAGAACTTATTGAGAACGCTTTACAGTGAAGCATTGAGTATAGAATGATTGAATTTAAGACTTTGAGATGGATGAATCTGCTAAGCACAGGGAATGCATTTACAGAAGTCGACTTGAACACCCACAAGTCGACTTTGATTGTAGGACAGAACGGAGCTGGTAAGAGCACCATTCTTGATGCATTGTCTTTTGTATTATATGGAAAGCCGTTCCGTAAAATCAATAAACCTCAACTAATCAATACAATCAATGGAAAGAATTGTGTGGTGGAAGTTGAGTTTGATGTTGGTAAGAAGAAGTACAAAGTTATACGAGGTATCAAGCCAAACATATTTGAGATATACCACAACGGTGAGATGATCAACCAATCAGCGGATGTGAAAGACTATCAGGAGTTGTTAGAGAAGACAATCCTTAAACTAAACCACAAGTCTTTCAACCAGATTGTAATACTTGGTAGTGCATCGTTTGTTCCCTTCATGCAATTGCCAGCTGCTCACCGTAGAGAGATCATCGAAGATCTTTTAGACATTCAGATCTTTTCTGTAATGAATAGTTTGCTGAAAGACAAGATTGCAACTAACAAAACTACAATCACTGATAACAAATATAAGTTGGAAATGGTTATTGACAAGATTGATATCCATAAAAAGCATTTGGAAGCACAGAAAGTTGACAACACTCAACTTATTGCAGATAAACAATCCAAGATTACAAAGCTAGCCAATGATGTTACCGTAATTAAAAAGAATGTCGAAGCTTTCAATAAAGAGATTGAAGAACTCCGCACAAAGCTAATCAACAAAGATAAGTTGTCAGCTAAGCAATCCAAACTGCAAACATTACAGAGACAGATTGGTGAGCGTGTAAAGAAAACAACAAAAGAGATTGAATTTTTTACAGATAATGATACTTGCCCTACTTGCAATCAAGATATCAGCCAAGAATTCAAAGATAACATGATTGGAGATAGAACAAATCAGCAAACGCAGCTTGTGGACGGTTTAAACAAGCTACAAGAGGAACTTAGCATCGTAGTGGAGTCAATGCAGGAGTTTGCTGAGATAAACGATTCTATCGTGGAATTAAACAAGAATGTAGCGGTTAGTAACAATAACGCTAAGTTTTCTAATGAAGCTATTCAGGAATTGCAGATTGAGGTTACTGCTCTTCAAGAGAAGACGATGAACATTGAGAACAATTCGGCAGAGATTAAAACTCTTTTAGAAGACCAGAAAGCTTTGGGTTTAGCTAAGATTGAGCTTGAAGATGAGAAGAGTGTGTATGATGTTGCTTCTGTTCTGTTGAAAGATAGTGGAATTAAGACTAAGATCATCAAACAGTACATTCCTGTGATCAATAAACTGATCAACAAGTATCTGGCTTCAATGGACTTCTTTGTCAACTTTGAGCTAGATGAGAATTTTGAAGAGAAAATTAAATCGAGGTTTAGAGATGAATTCAGTTACGCATCTTTCTCAGAAGGTGAAAAAGCAAGATTGGATCTTGCTCTTTTGTTCACTTGGAGATCAATTGCTAAGTTACGCAACAGCGCTAGTACCAATCTTCTTATACTCGACGAAGTATTTGATGGATCGCTAGACAATACTGGCAATGATGAATTGCTTGGTATCCTCCAAGCATTGACTCAAGGTAACAATGTGTTTGTCATTAGTCATAAGACTGATGCTTATTTGGATAAGTTTGAAAAGGTGTTGAAGTTTGAAAAGCATAAAAACTTCTCACGGATTGCTGAGGTATAATGATTTTAGATTTAGTTAATTGTGACCATCCTTTGTTGCGCACAAAGATGGAAAAGTGGGACTTTACCAATCCTCCAATGGATGCAAATGAACTATCAAACAATTTGATAGAGACAATGGTAGACCGTGAAGGGCTTGGACTATCGTCAAACCAATGTGGTCTTCCTTATCGAGTATTTGTAATGTGGTCTAACCCAACAAAGGTTTGTTTCAATCCTAGGATTGTTAACTACGTTGGAGAACCGATCCAATTCTCTGAAGGCTGTCTGTCATACCCCAACCTGTATGTTAAGATTAAGAGACCTGTAGGAGTCAGGGTTCGTTACCAAACTCCTGATGGTGAGACACACACAGAAGACTTCAACGGGATGACCGCTCGGATATTCCAACACGAGCTTGATCATTTAGATGGTATCGTGTATACTTCTAGAGCAAACAAAATTCATTTGGATAGGGCTATGAGAACAAAGAAAGCTCATGACCGTATTGTTAAGAACACCCCCAAACAAGTTGTACCCACTAGTATGGTTCAACGCATCTTAGAAAAGGCAAATAAAGAAAATGGAAATCCAACCTAAAGATCCAAGTAAGAATCATTTCTATGCTAGTTTAATTAAAAGTGGTTTGAGAATTGCAGCCGCGTTTATGTTGATATCTGGTGATTTTGCATCAGCTGGTGTAATGTTTATTATTGCAGAAGCTGTTGGTATTGTAGAGGAGCTAGTCTAATGGCTAAGTTAAAAGTAGCGGAGCTGTTTTATAGTATCCAGGGTGAAGGTCGCTACATGGGAGTTCCTTCTGTATTCCTTCGTACTTTTGGATGCAACTTCAAATGTGAGGGCTTTGGAATGCCCAAAGGAGAGCTGAGTGATGAACGAAATGTTATTGCGCTTAAGGTGGATGATATCAGAAGTTACAACGGCCTTCCACTTGTTAGTACTGGCTGTGACTCTTACGCTAGTTGGGACCCTCGCTTTAAGCATCTTTCTCCTGTTCTTAGTACTGATTCGATTTCCGATACAATTATGGATATGCTTCCGCACAAGAGGTGGGAAGACGAACATCTCGTAATTACGGGTGGTGAACCATTGCTTGGTTGGCAACGTGCTTATCCAGAATTGCTTGAGCATCCGAAGATGCAAGCTCTTGCTGAGCTAACATTCGAAACGAATGGTACACAGAAGCTTGAGCCTAAGTTCTTTGATTACTTGAGAGATGAATGGGTACTGGAACGTGGTTATGATGCACTAACATTCTCTGTATCACCTAAGCTATCAGTATCTGGTGAAAAATGGCATGAAGCAATCTGTCCTGATGTCATTGCTGAGTATAGTAGTGTAGGTTATACGTACTTAAAGTTTGTTGTTGCTTCTCAGGATGATATTGATGAAGCACAGCAAGCAGTAGATGAGTATCGCAAAGCAGGGTTCACTGGTCCTGTGTATGTTATGCCTGTTGGTGGTGTAGAATCTGTTTATAATATGAATAGCCGTAATGTGGCTGAGTTTGCTATCAAGAAGGGTTGGAGATACTCTGACAGGTTGCAAGTTCCTTTGTTTAAGAATGAGTGGGGTACATGATGAGTGAAAGACGTAGTTTCCTAAAGGGTGCTGGTATCATTAGTGCTTTTGTTGTTGGTGCTGCTTCTTATAAGCAAGTAAAAGAGATTGCTAATGAAAACAAAGACATTAGTCATCTAGCACCACCAAGTGGTGCAACCTCATTACAAATTAATGGATCGTATGGACCTCCACCCGAGCTCGAACCCAGTTACGCGCATGTTGGTGTTGGATCAGGATTTACTTTTGCTCCAATTAATACAAGAACAACTCATAAGGTTGCAATGACTGTTGGTAAAGATAACAGGCTTTGGATTCAAGTAGGCGACGAGTGGCGCCGAGTAGCATTAGAGGGATAATATGACACAACAACCAATCACATACAAATATGTTTCAACAAAAGAATACGTGGATGCCTTTCCAGTTGCATATCGTCAGTGGAAAGCAGACAGCCATTGTAACTTAATTCATGGTTACAGCTTCTCGATGAAGTTCCACTTTGGAACAAATGATCTTGATGTTCGTAACTGGGCTGCAGACTATGGTGGTCTCAAAGAGCTGAAAGAACTCCTCCAAGATCAGTTCGATCATACTTTGCTTGTTGCAGAGAACGATCCTGAGCTTGAATTGTACAAAGAGATGGAGCGTCGTAAGATTGCTAAGCTAACTATCCTTCCTAAGCTAGGTTGCGAAGGTCTTGCTGATCAGCTGTACAAGTACGTCAATGCAATTTACATTCCAGACTATTGGGGTCCATCAGAAGCTAATCGTCTGTGGTGCTTCCGTGTAGAGGTTCGTGAGACACAAGCTAACATGGCGTTCCGTGAAGGTCATCGTGAGTGGAATGAGGACCTGTTTGCATAATGTTAGAAACAATTTGTGAAACGTTAGTTGAGGCATATAAACGTAACTGGATTACCAGTCGCGATGGGAATGTCTCAATTCGGCACCATGACCGTGATCACTTTTATATCACGCCTAGTGGTGTTCGTAAGCAGACTCTACAGCCTGATCAGTTTAAGAAGATTAAACTAATTAAAGGGATCAGTCCTGTTCCTCCATTTTTAACTACATTCTGGCAAGAAGAATTATATACCGACATAAGTGCTAATCTAAAGCCTAGCGGTGAAATTCCCCTGCACTTTGGCTTACAGAAAAATATGGGACAGCATAGTAATGATGTTAGAGTAGTAGTTCACTTACATCCAACGTATTGTGTTGCGGCAATGCACCGTGGTATAGAGTTGAGTAGTCTTGCTAATGACTTTCCGGAACTGAGCCGATACACTAGAGTTGCACCAAATGTAGGTGATGTTGCTCCTATCAGTCAAGAACTGGGTGATGAATGTCATAAGAACTTACAGTTAGATGAAGAAGGTAATATTAGTTTTGATATTGTTGGTATCAAAGGTCATGGTGTTGTTGCAATTGATACCAGCCCATGGCGAGCGTTTGAACACATTGAACGATTAGAACATATTTGTCAGATTGTTCTTGCATCAGGAATTAAATAATGAGTTTTAAACAATTTAAATGGGTTCCTGATGGAACTTATGACTCTACGGAATTTCTTGTACGGTATGTTATCGAAGAAGGTAATGCTAAGACTGTTATCTCAAAGATGTGGGTAGATCAAGGTGGTCATGCTACCCTTGGTAAAGTGTTGAGACAGCCATGGGGTGCATTCCCTGACTTCCCTCCCCGGCCACCAAAGAAGAGTTGACCAAAGGTTTGAATTGTGTGATAATCCCCTTATGGAAAACACAATTCAAATTCCTTCTGCAAATTCAATAGTTAAGGTTACTGTTTCATTTAGAAACATTAATTATTATACTAGTGAAACAAAACCCTTTGATCAATCTATTATCGAAGGTGTTGTAGTTAATAATCCTAAATGGGCTGATGCTAATTCGGTTACTATAGAAACAGGTAATAAAGATTTTCCAGTTTCTATTATATCGATTAAAAATATTACTAAAGTTGATATTATCAAAGGTAGCACTTCTGACTCAACAAAGTATTTTAATATACAAGGTTCCAAAGGTAGCACTTATGTGGTATCTGTTCGTGAAAACCAATATTCCTGCACGTGTACTGGGTTCAAATACCACGGGAAATGTAAGCATGGAGAAGAGGTAATGTCCCCTAAAATCAACAAGTTACAGATGTTGACCTTTTTGGACAAAGGTGATATAATAGACATATCAACTAAGGAATTAACCATGAAACAAACATACACAAACTCATACGATAACGATTACTTGCAACGTAAACTTGACCACTACAATGCGTGGTTATTGAATCCCAAGCGTAAAGTCGAGGACGGTCCTTACAAGGGCTTCCCTGAGGAAGTAGAGCTTGCAGCTAAACTTGCTAAGGGTCGTGCTATTATGGAAGCTGAGCGTGCAGCTAAGCCTGCAAAGCCTGCTAAAGTTGTTAAGACTAAAGTAGCAGCTAAGCGTCCCCGCACCGGTGGTCCTACTAAGCAAGAACGTGCTTTGGAGATCTATCGTGATTTTGCTGGTCAGTCTAAAGACAACGTGATCGCTAAGATACGTGAGCAGTTGGATATGTCTCCTGCCGGAGCTACAACTTACTACTACAACGCCAAGAAGTTGGCTGGACATTGAGGTTAAAATATTATGAGTTATAAGCTATCAGAGGTGACTTACCTCAAAGAAAATTTTGATCCAAGTAATTTGGAACACGTTAAACACTATAAATATTTTATAGAGAATAGTCGGTGGAGTGGCTCTTGTCCTTTCAGGATTGAGTGGCCATTTGTGACAGTCCCTGAGCTGATCAAGGACCGACTGATTAAAAAATATCTTGATAACATCATTGATTATATTGAAGACAACCAAGAACAACATGCTTGACAAATAAGTTTTATTATTTTATAATAACCTCCACCTGCGGGAGGTTTCTTTTTATATGGAGTATACATGAGTGAATTAGATAGAGGTGAGTATTTCGTTTCCAAGAGAATCAGAGATCGTCTGGTGAAGAATGGAGTACGATTCTTTGCAAACGATAACATTTCCGAATACATCGACCATGACAATAGAGAACTAGAACAGCTGGTTGATGAGTTGTCGGTTAAATTTAAAGACGTCCTCTCTTCTCTAGTGATCGACGTTGAAAACGACCCCAACAGTATGGATACAGGACGCCGTCTGGCTAAGATGTATGTGTACGAGTTGATGGAGGGTCGTTATTCTAAAGAGCCTAAAGCTACATCTTTTCCCAATGAGGGTCCAGAACGATTCGAGGGTATGCTTTGTGTAAGAGCTGAGCTCACCTCGATGTGCTCACATCACCACCAGCCAGTTAGTGGAATCGCTATCATCGGTATCATTCCAACAGGACGTGTGATTGGTTTATCCAAGTATGTTCGTATTGCACAATGGTGTGCTCGCCGCGGACAATTGCAAGAAGACTTAGTCAACCAGATCTCTAAAGCTATTATGCAGAATTGTGACACAGAGAATGTTGCTGTGTACATTCAAGCAACTCATGGCTGTATGGAGAACCGTGGAGTAGAAGCACACTCCAGCTTAACACAAACATCAGTAGTACATGGATTGTTCCACAACGATTCAGTCAAAGCTGAATTCTTCAACAACGTCAAACTTCAAATGGGTTGCTAAAATGAGTGATCGTCTTACTAGTCAATGGACTCCTACTCTCGAACAGGCCTTTGGTGCTTCAGGTGCCAAAGGTCGTGAAGGCGAGATGTTTGTTAAAGAAGCAGTTGAGAGTTGGGGTTGGGATGTGATTGACAACGAGGCCAGTTACGAAGAACAAGTTGCAGGCCAGGACTTGTGGATTAAGAAACCTTCTTGGCACAATCATTACAGCATTGATGTCAAAGCCAACATGAATGACTTTGGTGCTTTCTATGTTGATCCAGTAGAGTGGATGAAACCTGAAAAGAAGAATCACAGATACTGGCACGTTAATGTTGACACAGGCTGGATGGCCTGGTATGCTCGCGAAGAGATGCAAAATTATATTACAACTAACAACAAGACAAAAGGTTTTTGGGTTGGAGTGAAAGATAAGCTGCCAGTTAATATTACAAGGAGACACTATGGAAAATAAAAGTTTTATTTGGGTTACATTTCAAAAAGAAGGTATTCATCGCTATCCTGGTGCTGATACTGACCCAACGCTAGCAACCGAGGATTGGTTAGATGTATCATTCCTAGGTGTTCCTCACCGCCACATCTTCCACTTCCGTTTGGAGATGGAAGTGTTCCACGATAACCGAGATGTTGAATTCATTCAATTGAAGCGTATTCTTGAAAACTTTTATGCTGATGGTACATTACAAATGAATCATAAGTCGTGTGAGATGATGGCTCGTGAATTGTATGAGCGCACCTACAACGCATGGCCTGATCGCGATTATGTAATCGAAGTATCGGAAGATGGTGAGAACGGTTGTAGAATGTATTTCCCATGCAAAGAAAATCTTGCAATGAAAGTTTACTCAGCATGATCAACTTCTGTCATATTACTCCCACACCATTCTTAGAGGTGTTTGCTCCGATGAGTGGGGCTCACTTGATCCTAGCTCACTTGGTTGAGTCTGATCCAACCTATGCTAAGTTCTATGAAGATCTGGATGACGGTAAACCTAAGATTATGGACAACTCAGCTTTTGAGATGTTCAAGCTCGGCCGTCCAATGTACCAATCAGATAAGTTGATTGGTTTGGGTAACCAAGTTGGTGCGGACTATATTGTGATGACTGACTATCCAAAAGAGCGTTGGGAGAAGACTGTTGATAAGGCTAAACAGATGATGCCTGAATTGAAAGCTCACGGTTTCAAAACATTCTTCTGTCCTCAAAGTGAGCTCGGTGATATGGAGGGTTTGTTGACCTCAATAGAGTGGGCGTTGAATGAGCCAAGCATTGATTTGATTGGTTTGTCCATTCTTGCTTGTCCGATTGCTTGTGGTGTCAATGAATCAACCTTCAATGATGGTAAGCGAAGTGATGCATATAAGATGCAAAGATTCCTTTCACGTTGGAAAGTCCTCACCGAACTTAAGAACCGTGGTTCATTAAGGTATGTCCACGATAAGTTTCACTGCTTAGGAATGGTTGATGGACCGAACGAGATTGATTTGTTGAGAGAGTTTCATCAGCACATCTATAGCTGGGATTCGAGTGCAGCGGTGTGGGCTGGTTTAAATTATATTCGATTTGATCAATCACCATCAGGACTGATGGAGGGTAAGTTTGAACACGAAGTAGATTTTAAATATTCTAAGTGTGACCTTGACTCAATCAAAGATGCAATGTATAATTGTTCTTTCATTAATAAGAAAGCTGTCTCTTATACACATCTGACGCTGCCGACGATATGCAGTGTGTAGATCTCGGTGGTCGCCGTATCATTAAAAAAAAAAA